>WLWI01000948.1_pt1 | contig 25463 bp, 22 predicted proteins | sample 6701501 | NCBI WGS metagenome assembly WLWI01 (sample SAMN12718690, study PRJNA515312) | sponge metagenome | isolation source: marine sponge | host: Mycale hentscheli | place: New Zealand: South Island, Marlborough, Capsize Point | collected 2014-11-01 | reverse complement strand
GATTATCTTGTTGTTCATGTTCTAAGAAAATATAATTTTCTTGTTCAAATTAGACTTTATAAGCATCATTTTATATAAAAGCTTAGCTTTATAATTATAGTTATCTACATAATAAATAAATCAAAATAATATTGGTTTAGTTTACTCTCACAACATAAACGAACATTGAATGTAGTGACAATTTCCGCATTTACATGTTGACCTACAGACTTCACAACAAATACATGCTGTAAACTCAGTAGGAAGTAAAGAGGTGTCACCAGGTGGAAAGTCACGATATAAAATAGAGTGTCTGCAAACTGACTTGTTCTGACAGTACTCTATCTTGTTCTGAAATGAATCGCCTGTCTAAGTCATGTGGTTGCTTGATGATTAATATGATATAGCTTGTTTTCCATCCCTTCCCAGCCCTGCCATTTTCTTGTACATAGGTTTCGGCATCCTGTGTAAGACCGCAGTATATAACTTGGTGAATATCTGGGCAGTTCCATGCCCAAACTAAACGCCCCAGTAGCAATTAACGCATTATTTGCTTGAAAATTTTTCTATAATCTTCTTCACTGATGAGTGTGTACAGTGAGTGAACAAGTCCACAACTCGACACTTGACATAATCTGGTGAATCTGGCGGTTCTAGCCAATGATCTCCATGGGTTATTTAACAAAATTGATGTACAGTGCTTATTTATCTCATCTCTATAGCTGCGGCAAAAAATGAGTGTTCTGTCCATTTTCTTGTTTTTCACTATAGCTTCACAGATAGCCTTAAATGAAGGAGCAATACCATTAGAAGGCTCGTCACCTACACAATATATAATGTTATGTTTGAACGGGGGAACATACACTTATAAGGCCTTTGCATGCACAAACTATTAATAACTTCCGTGTGCTAAGGGTGGCTGGGGCAGTGAGTGCCATAAGATGTACTGTATCAGACACTATGCTCCGAACTTCACTCAAATGTCAAACAAATAATCATTCAAATCTAAGATGATATGGATATCTTACCAATTCTTCACGTAATGTGACTCATCCACAATAATTCCTATCTAGTTTTTCCTAAAGATATTGGTAGATAAAATGTGCTTCCAGGTTATACCACTGAACAGTGCCTCTGGACTCATCAGTATCACTTGGAACTTACCTTCTCTGATTCTTTGTTTGTCTTTGATCATCTTCCCATCGCTTACATACACTGCTGAAGTTCCAAAAGAATAAGTAGTCACATGATCTTTCATTAATACGATTAATAGAGATATAACCAGGATCATTGACTTCTTTTTCACACCACTTATAATGTCAGACACACTGGGAAGCAGGATGTAGCATAAGGATTTTCCAAACCCTGCGAAAATAGTTCACGCGATTGATTTAGCTCAATGGAATGTAAACAAACCGTGGCAAATGTTCAGATTAGCTAATTGCATTCCAGCGTCACCGAACGCATACGACGTTCAGGTCACCAGACCCTCCCGATTTTGTGTCGCTAGAGATATTTCTTCTGTGGCCTGTACAGTCTCTGTCAGTGGACAATGTCTAACTCATATTTTAGTTGCTTATTGGTCTACTATCTTCATTTCTACTTCACAGGTTAGAATATGTATGTATAATTAACTGGCGCCAAGAGAAGAAATAGTCTGCAGGGGCATAGGGCATAGGAAGATGATTTGCATTGGTGGGTGGAGGGATAGGGTAGGGAGGGAGGGCGGGGCACAGCACTTGGAGCTAAATGACACCCATTAAAAATATTTACTCAATGAGCTTTAATCACCATATGGTTGTTCACTGATAGATAATTAACTACTGATGCTCTTCAAACCAAATAAAGATGAGCTAGTTAGCCCAGGTACATGATTTTTTTTATCCTTCATTGTATGTGCTTATAGTTGGGCAAATGATATGAGGCTCTCACTAACAAGTCTCAATTGAGATTTTGGTATAATATATACACATGAGCATGTACAACAATTGATAGCTTATATCCTCTAGTTTCTTCATTAAAAATATCTTCTAGTAATGACTAGTTATGGAGGCAATAGGCTTTAAACTGGGATGTCCAAGCAGCACCTCCTATTTAACACCAAAACTAAACTCTCCAAACTCCCCATTTTTAACAGTGGTCAAATTTAAATAAACAGTAAACATGCTTTTTTCTAAACCATTAGCTACAGGATAACACAAAATGTAAAAAAAGGGGGAAAGCAGTCACGCTCCTGTCCCTTTTCTCCTACTACTCTGAAATTTACAATGAATTTCAAGTACACTTTCATAACAATAACTAACGTAGCCTTTTAAAAACTCTTACAATCCATTAAGCGGAAGTTGATGTGGTTGACACTCATCATCTAAAGGCACTAAAAAGAATTGTTCTCTAATAGTTGGTTATGCATTGTTAGTTGCTAAAGTAATCAATAGCTTATGTGTTTAAGTTTGCTACACTAATAGCAATCTTCTTTTCATTTCAATTCACAAAAAAATTATTACCAATGATTGACAATTTCATTGCTCAGTTCTGTTATGGTTTTTCAGGACCTAAATGTATGTAAATTTTACACTCATTGGAAAGAAGAGGTTGGCCATGTACCAAGCATAATATTGAAATCTTTCACTAGCTTCAATGCATAGTCACCCAATAGCTAATTGTTAAGTTAAAGACAATGCATGTCTGTCTGTCTGTCAATCTGTTAGTCCATCTGTCTGTCTGTCTGTCTGCCTGTCTGCATGCCCCTTGATTGCACTCTGTCTACTAAATATATAATATTAAAAATAACAGATTTTAGGTTAAAAAAAATAAAATATTTTTTTAAATCGTCAACTAGTAGTGTTTTTGGTTATATGTTTAGGCATCAATACGTGATGATGTGGTAATAACATTTATGCATTAGCAAAGCAGTAGTACGTTACATATGCTACAGAGCCTCATTACTTAGCTGACTAGTGATATCTTCTCACAAATAGTTTACAGTCAAACTGCTATTAATACCATTCTGCACATCAACACATTGCCATTTGTTATACCAACCAGCATGATGCATGAGTATTGATTTTATCATTGCTTGTTTACTACTTAGTGAGCAGTCATAAGACCAACTGTAACAATGATCTTTATGAGAAGATCAACACTTATTTAAACATTTGATGGTTATAATAACTGCATTTCATAAACACTAGATTGGTAAAAACAAAAACGTTTCTCAAATTGTTTTTACAATAAGATAAATTGCATGGCACCCAAATAAACTTTAAGAACTAAATAACATAACCACTACATTAAGATGGTGGTTGAAGATCACTTAATGTTACACGGTATACAGCAAGTTTGGTGGAACTTGATAAACTTAGCCTTCCTCTTGAGATGCATTAATGCTAAATCTGGAATTTATTGAATCAATTTCCTTACCTGATAGTCTAAACGTCTATAGGTATTCTTCACAGTTATTCTTTTTTTCATTATAACATGTGTTCATTACTTGTTTATGCTAGCTACTTAGCAAATTGATTGAAAATTCTTTACACTCTTCATTGATAATAAATATCCAAATTATTTATAATAATATTAAAAGAACTTCACACATTCTGACTTAATCATATATTTCCCTACCTTTCATTATAGTGCTAGTTCTTCCCTGCTAATAATGTAATTAAACCTCAGAGTGCATGCACGAGAGGGTTTTGTCTGCTTGTCATTCATTCATTCATTCATCCATTCATTCATTCATTCATTCACTCTGTCAACAGCCAATCTCGAAGATAGCAGACTTTTATGCTTTGAGAGAAGAAGAACTTCGACTAGATAATGATTTTAAGTCCCTTTTTTTGCCACTTTTTGGAGTTTCGGCTTAGTTTTGCGAAAACGAGAGAGAGGGCGGACTATAGTGACTACTGCTATATGGCCACGCCTATTTAATTATCTAGCTGCCATTTAGAATCAAGCGCGGTCATGTGAGTATACAAATTTTACAGGGTGGTTCAGATTTGTTGCCTGCGTTCTGGAATTCCAGTGCCTAACCTCGTTTGTCTGGTGCTGGGATGTCTTTGCTAATTGAGGTAAACTTTTTTCATCAACTGTAAGTATGCCTGCTCTCCCAAAAAGTTGCCCTTAGTGCTTACTATTACAGTTATAAGCTGAATATTTAAGAACTTGGTTATTCAACAATAGTTTGTTTGTTGTTTGCGAATTAGTGCAGTTTTTAACTAAACCTCAGGATTTGCACAATTAGTGCTCTAGTTTCCACTTAGTCATAAAAACTTCTAGGAATTGCTAGGTACATGCATACCATCAGTAAGACAATGAGAATTATTTAATAATATCCAAATCGTCTATTAGTCCAGATATTGTTAAATGAGCGAATCAATTAATATTTTCCTTATGACGATTATAGTCGCAACAATTAGATGCCTATTTTACATACTTGTATAGCATTAATTGCAAGGTAATGGCTGCAACATTTTTTTCAAAAAAATGAATATAGATCATGAAGTTCAAGCTCAGCTGTCCATAGTTACACTTCCTAATTCATTGTACACTCAGTCATCTAGAGCAGTAGAAGGATCAGTTATCTGGCTGGTCTGTGAAGTTAACTCAGCATCTAATACATTGTCAGTGACATGGAATAAAGATGGAGGACAGCTAGTACAAGATGTTCCTCACATAGTTATAAGAAGATCTCTCAGGACTAACACTTCTTCCACCACAACTTTAATGCTGACAATAGATACGGTAGTGTCTTCTGATGCTGGAATGTATCAATGTACTGCTCAAGATGGACAAGTAACTGCAAATGGAGACATAATTCCCATTACGTGTCTTCTGATGCTGGAATGTATCAATGTACTGCTCAAGATGGACAAGTAACTGCAAATGGAGACATAATTCCCATTACAGGCAAGTCAATGTTAATTAGTTTTTTGCTCAAAAAATAAGTTACTAAGTAGCTTGATTTGTAGCATGAAGAGTAGAAAAAATGTATTTTGGGGGGAACCATTTCGACTAGCTAGAAAATGGCACATGTTTAGTTCTCATTGGATGCAGTTATAGAATTTCAACAATATTCTAAACTAATATATTTATGTTAAAAATTGTTTATGAACATGAAAAGCAATGTATGAACTCCGAACTGAGGACTAATGAACAGGTGGTAAATTATTGTGAATGTAGTATACAAACGAGTTATAGTTAAAGTGATATGACATACTCATATTAAATGAAGAAACCAATAGATATAAAATGTGCAGAATCTTCATCTAGAGATAGGACAGGAATTGGTGTGTTGACAACAATATTTTTATAATATTTATAAGTTTAGATGCTTATTGTGTACCTACAAATCAGAGCATGCCACTAGTCAAATTGTACTGCTGGATTATCCGCTTAAGAGCTGATTCATATGTCACAAAATTTGGTTGTTAATTAAATTATTGTTTTACCACCACTTGATTGGCTGCAACAATTTCAAACCTTATAATAAAGTCAATTATATAAACTGTAAGGGGTTTAGACATTAAATAATACAATAGGTTGAGCAAGTACAAGTGCAAAAACTGACCGCACCCATTTGGACAATACTCATTAATTAAATTACAATGTCATTACTATTTACCACAATAATTCTAATTCAGTGGTCCCAAATTGTGGCCCTCTTATACTAAAGCTAAATATATATGCAGAGAGTTCTGAGTCAAATAAGCTAATCATGTCTATAATAGCAGAGCACTCTCCCACCAACTTTGTATTTGTCCATGCCCCCAATAACTTACAGGACTTATAGCTCATCCCAAGTCCAGAAATTTCTCTGTGACATTTACCAGGTAGATGTGGGAGCTTCTGTTTGGGTGATCTAGTAACAGTTTTCCATCTTATTCTCCGACAATATGGTCCTGCTTTAGGGTTCAGCCATAGCATATAACAAAACATTCTGTACTCAAGCAGTTGGCACGTTCAAACATACTAACACAGTAATCATAATGTACAACACTCTTTAGTCTGCAAAGTGAGAAGTTAATATCCAATAATTTATAGGTTTTTAGTAAATACAGCCCAAGATAGGTAATCAGGTCAACTATTTAAAAGTCCTCCACATAAGTGAGCAGAATTTGGACAAAGTTGTCTAAATTGTAACTGTCCTACTCATATCAAGACAATTGATACCTATGAGTCAGTAAGTGCGACAGCCCATGATCCCCCTCCCCACAAAATTTTTACATGTACATATGTGACCGTCTACAGGAAAACCAGGCACAACGCGGCGTGCGTAAATATCGAGAAAAGATCGATCGATTTCTTATAAATGTATTGTTTCAAGCCGACGGAAGGGAACGGTTAGGTCTATTATAGTGGGAACGACTTAAGCTACGACGATAAAACTTGGAGAGCTCAATATCTGGATGCCGACAACTCTGTAAGAGCAAAAAAAAATTTTTCGCAGGGTGCTGCGTTGTGCCTGGTTTTCCTGTAGACGGTCACATATATGCATTAAGTAATAGTTAGAGCATAAGCCTTAGGTACTGGTGGATTTAGTGCACTATAAAGCCCAAGGGCCTGAGGGCTTTGTGCACTAAATTCACCAGTACCTAAGCCATGCTCTAACTATTTTAGATCCTGTTTACCCAAGCCCAGTTTCCACTAGCAACTTTGTTTATCAGCATTTTCGCAGAAATGGTGGTGTCAAATTTCTGGCCAAAATTAAAATTCAATTAAAATTCAATTGAAGCACACCAGCAATTACTTTAGCATTGTAGCTGCCAGCTGTTATCTCCAGATCTAACTCTACCATGGGGGGGGGCTGCTCTGCTGCTCTGTGGTAAGCAGTTAAGCAGCTAGCTATGGTAAATTCCTGTGGAATGAGCATCAGCAGGAGAGTTATCTGAACTAGGGCTGGTCCCATATAGAGTCGATATGAGAGGGTAGTAGACCCTCACAGACCTCACATAACCAGCTCCTGCTTTATCCAGCCTATTCTATTAAACTAAAATCAAAAATAGCAATACTCCAAGGGTGGTTAGTATGCACAGTTCATATACTTAGAGGCAAATAATAGTGCACACTTACCAAGTTAGTACACCTAGTAACAATATAGCAACGGGATCTAATATAGTTAAAAAAACCCATCATTTCTTTGAGTCTTGTATGCAAATTTGACAATTTACTGCTAGTATATTATTTGTAAACTTGACTCATATACTGTTACTTTGATTCCAGTTTTGTCCAGTGATCCAGGAGTATTAAGAATAACTGAACAGGATAGTCTAACGTCTGTAGAATTTCCTAATCGAAGAGCATGTTCTGTCAATGATACTATTACATTATCATTCACTGCTGGTCATGAGGATGATGAAATGAATATGTATTCTGTTGCATCAGCACAATGGCTGCACAATGGAGTTCTGGCCAGGACGTCTCCAATGAATGCAATGGAAGCACATGGTCAACTGAAGTCCACTCTCTCCTTCAGTTTCCAAGAGTCTGATGCTGGAATTTATCAATGTATATTTATGAGTAACAACTCTCAAGTTTATGACACAGTTCTGCTGAGATTAGATACTGGTCAGTTTGAAATAAATAGGCTGAGTTTAAAAATGCATAATACGCATAATTTGGTTTCAAAAAATTATTGGTGCTAAAGTGTTTTCAAAGTTATTGATGGAAGGATATCAATACTTTCTTTAGTCATTGTGTGTGAAAATATTCTTAATTCTATTAAAATAGTACTTTTGTATATTCTTATCTCTTTAACATATTTGATTTTTTCTATTTTGTTTACCTCCTGATCGTCAAGTCTCATAATACATAAATGGTCCACTTTTGAGCTATTATGCTTTTATATCTATAAAACAAATGACAAAATTATAAAAATTCCAATATTGATTTGATTTAATACTAAATGCAACTTTGGTGACCCTATAGCACAAGTATTACCTTAGTGTCTAGCTGAAAAATGCTACATATATGTGAATTATAGAGAGTGATGAGTACACTGTTTATCCTATCATGCACTTCCTATTTCTTAAATACTCACTGGCAGTGTTGACGAAGGAAGAACTTTTACTATTTGTAGCCTTCTGGTTATGCTATTGTTTATAAACCCTAAAATGATGCATAGGGAAGGATGTGATTTTACTACAGCTGCTTTGTATAAACAATATCTTGTACACAATATCATCCAACTCTGTTAACCGATCATCGCCAAATTATGCGTTTCTGCGTAAAGCGTGAGGGTGCTTCACAGCACGGGTTACGCATTTTTGTGTAACCGCCATTGTACCCGCTTCTATTAGATACCAGCCGCAATCGCAAGTGTTTCAAGAGCTCCCACAATGCCGTAGCGATTTTCCTGTGAGGTATAAGTGTAAGGGGGGCGAGGTCTTAATGACCCTTACCATACATTTTTTTTTTATTATTTGTAGATTGAAATTGTAGCACTGTTTGTGTATAAAGAAAATCAAAGTTACCAAAAAAATAATAATATACATACAACTAATAGACAAAAATATAATATCAATGAGTGAGCATTTAAAACAACAATATAGCTATGAAACATGAGGTCTTAGCCTAATACTCACTGGCAGTGTTGACAAATGAAGAACTTTTACTATTTGCAGCCTTCCTGTTTTGTTATTGTTTATAAGGGAAGGATGTGATTTTACTACTATAAACAATATCTTCTACACAATATCATCCAACTCTGTTAACTGCACAATCCTAGTCTCAGTTATTGGAGTGTGATCATTTCAGATTTCTCCTTTACTCATATTATATAATCATCTACATTGTATAAACATATGCAGTTTTGCCAGCTAGACAGTGTGTCTTGTGGTAATAATCAAGGGCTAGATGATTATTCTGTTGCAAATTATTCTGGTGTTATTAGAGAGGACATGCCCACAATGTCTACTACTATTCAAAACATGAATCATTTCTCCGGCTCAACTTTGATTTATTGCAGTGCACCAAATAGACATGATTAGACATGCTCTCATATGTATTTCTCTACAAACAGTAAACATTATGATAACAACTTTCTTGTGTCATTTCTCTAGAACTATATCAACAAAAATGATCTATGTTAAGTATGATTGTATATAGCAAACAAAAACATAGTTAGTGCATGGCATGTATAAACAGAACCTACAGCTACATTACTGGCCAGAATACAAGTGTTAAAGTTATTTGTATTACAGTACAAAATCTATATTCTAGTGACTGTGTAACACCAATACTTGTTGGTATTGCTGATGAAGAACGTGATTCAGGCAGAATTTTTTTACAATTATTAGGCTTGTACATTTTATCATGAAAAAATTTGTCCTTAATCTTTACTGGAAATTTGTTATTATTATAATATTAGTAGATAGTGACTTTCTCCATACCTGCCATGGATTAAGGGTATTAGAAACTATAAAACATAATAGAGACTCCTACTGCCCATTATGCACCTCCACTGTAAAAGTGTAAAAATTGGTAATTGTGACATAAGAATTGTGACCGTACAATGGTGAGTTAGAGGAAGTGTTATCAGTATAGAAGCACAATGCAACTATGCCAGCCTGAAATTTTGCATATATAGTAATAATCGGGGTCTGGATGATTCTTCTACTGCTAATGCTAGTGTAATTATAGTGGTCAGCAAGATTACATGTCCACATGTCTACATTTTCTGTGGCTTATCATTGATTATTGCAGTGCAACAAAATTGGAGGCCCTCTTATGCAATTGTTTTTACAAGGACTTTCTTATACAATTTTATCTACAATCATATCAACAGTATGAGCTATTTAAGCAAACTTTTGACAAACAGGAATGTAGTTTGTTCATGGAATTTGTAAGAAACCAGTGTGGAATTACTTTCCAGAAAATATTAGAATTCTTTGGTATTACTGTGCAAATGCTTCCAGTAAAGGTGCCAATGTTAGTCTGTATCAATACAATATTAATGAATTAGTTTTTGTAACTGGAAAAAATCTTTAGAATAATTCTTATATTTATAGGTGTTAATGAAGTAATCTTTATTTGCCAACACTGTCAGTATTAACAGCAAGTTATACAATAGAGATTATTAGCCTTGACTTATCATTCACTGATATTTTTAGTAAAAGTATTCATATTAATGCCATACAAAAACCAGAAATAATTCCAAAATGTTTGCCAGTTATACAAAAAATCAGTACATTTAAATGACCAGACAAACCTTCTATGTTGCATCATAATAGCATGGAACTTTAATATTGTTGGTAAATAATATAACTGTGGTTCTGTTTATATATACCATATGGTTAAACTACAGTCTAGTTTGTCAAAAACGTGCTTAAGATAACTTAACCCAACCCATCAACTGTGGGCACGCATTTTTAACACCCCTGTAGATATTATTTTGTCCACAGCGTTTAACATAGCCATATAATCTGGGCAATACAAGATATAAGTAGTACCTAAGATAGTAATGAAATAATGATAGACAAGTAAAAATTGTATAATGTTACTTAGATTTGTATCATAGAATTAACTGAAAGTTAAGTGCTGATAATTTCTTCATTAATATTTCCTTGCTAGCTTGAGCAATCATACACATGTCTATACACATTTTGTACACAAAGATCACCAGTTTTTGTTTAATCTCAGTTTTCAACATTTTTTTGTTCAATTGAACTTGGCGATAACTAAGATATGAAGTAATTTTCAAGTCTGGTTGAAACAATCTGTAACAAACTAAATCTACAACATCTTTCCCCATCAGGGCATTGCTTTTCTTGAACTTTTGTTTACTTGAACTGATTATGTACTAAGTATTCATGATCGTAAATTTCACTTAATTAATAACTTCAACAATTGAGTCATTTAACATAATTATATGTGTGTTCTGCTGTTGTATTACAGGTCAGGCAGTTGGTCCTGAACGACTCTCTCCTTCTGTTGTATTTTTTTCTGTACCTGATAAGTTGACACTGGAAGTGGTTGCCAGTGGAGCTCATGAAGGCATTATTTGGATATGAGATGGTAGGGACTTTGGTGCACGTTCACAGTTTGTCTATTTTCAAGAGATATATTTCAAAGAACCAACTACCAATGATGATTATGGAGAGTATAATATATTTTATCTTGGAACTGGTGGAATTGGAACTACAATTTTGGCATATCCATTAGGTCAGTTTAATGAATATAAATGTTTTTAATTACAGATTATCAGTACTCAAATTTTGATAAAATAGCAAGTTAGAATTGTTTATAATATAATAAAAATATGCACTTGAAAATGTGCTGATCAAAAAAGAGACAACAACAAAGCTAATAAAATAACAATGAAGAAAATCTGGGACACAACTATACAACAGACTTTGCCTACATGCAGACAGTGCATTATAGCTTACATTAATTTCATGGTGTTTGTGTATATAATTATTTGTGCTGAAAAATGGTGCAATAATTAATTACACATTTTTTCATCACTTCATGTAATCTCAATGTTAAGATTGTTTACAATAACTACTGGCTAGACACTATTTTTTCCAATTACAAAGTATGCTACAATGTGCTTTTAATGATACAAAATTGTTAATAGATCAAGTCTGCTGAATTGTTTTTAATCATAACAGTTGGAAGATTAAAATAAGATTGGTGTATTTTAATGTCAAAATTCAATTCATGTCTGACCAATTAATTGTTGAGCAACTGAACATATTTTATTCATCTGAAAAAGTTCATTCTTATGCTGGCAGGAGCATCACTATGGCTAGAGGTATTATTAGTCCCTTAATATTATTATTCTTGAGTATCTTCAGTGTTTTACTGCAATACTGATTCCGGTTTTGTGTTTTAAGTTCAATATTTAATTTACAAGAGCACTACCATGAATTTTACTGGTGGTAACAAAGCTGTATTGTGAAAACAGGAGAATAGGCTAAAGTCCAGAGTTTACTCATAGTTATCCCAGTCTCTTAGTTACTTATGAATTTGTTCACTTTTACTATGCGATAGTTACAGCTACTCTCTCTTGTTGTTTGGTTAATCTATAGTTAAGTTTAACACCCATTATTGACAAATTTAACCAAAAATGATTATTTCATATAATTTTGTAACCCTTTTATTAATGCAGAAACTGCAAACACTTCAGTTATTAATCAAGATGTTGTGGTTTTAGAAGGTAATGATATCAACATTAACTGTACCTCCATTGGAGGTCCAACACCCTCTGTAAGGTGGACATTTAATAATTATAGCACATTCAATCACGCTGATGTGGTCATACCTCCTCAACGTGGAACTGATAGTGGTGTAACATTGGGAACAGTCATATCTACTCTACACATAGTCAATGCACAATACCCATCAAATGAGGGAGTGTATACATGTACTGGAAGTAATTCCGAATTCAACTCTACTGCAAATGTCATCATACAAGTAATAGGTACAGATATATACATATATAAGTCAAAATAGTATTATTTGTGTTCCTGCAAGCTCCATTAGTGATTTGAACAACTTCAATAATAGTATTGATTTTCACTATGTAGAGAACAAACTTGTATTCTTGTCTGTAGTATCAGTGACATACAAATGCAATGGTAACTTAGTCTGTAGTTTCAGCAATAACTATTGATGTGCTTCAACATAAATGGAGAGCTAGCTATATTATGTACAAATTCACACAAGTAGAATTATGATAAAATATTGATTACAAAATCAGTATACAATAAGGCTACTATACACACATTTAGTTTGCCTGAAGTTGATGTCTTAGATCCTGTTAACCAAGTATAATATTAGAAAGCATCATTCAGTCTATTAAGTCCCAAGTAGCCCTTGACTATAGTAGTGATAGGTTCATCTAATTCTTGCTCTCCAGCTACTTAAAACAGTCGACTTTATAAATAACATAATGGTAAGGGTTTCAATGCCACAGTAACCACTCTCCGCACAACAATTTGACTTGAAAAATTAACATAAAACAATGCATTTATAAAAAAATTACCGCGTAGTTTATAATCTTACCCTAAATGGTGACTTGATTAACCGCAGTCGCCGAAAAAGCTGTTTAAAGGAAATTATTTTGTAGCTGCTATGTTTTTGCTACTCTTTCGCTAAGCAGTAGCTGTAACACTCTACACTTTCACACATACTTGTTTGCTAGACATACCTACTCAAGACTTACTATTGTGACTTGACTATTGGACAATAGATATTCAAGTAAGAACAACACTTTTGCATAGGGCTATTGTTGTGACCAGCAGCGCATTAGCGAAGATAACTTATCACCACCCATATTTTGAATAGAAAATGAACTTCTAAGCTTGTACGACATAACTGCTCCGGCAAAAAAAACAACAGGTATGTCAAACACAACTTAATTCAAAGGGGTAAACAATTGATGAAACAATAAAAAATATGAGCCAAAGTATTCAAATTAGTGAAGGGGTTAGTATTAACCACCAAGCAAACACAAAAATGCGAGGGTCAAAGTATAAAAATGACATATGTGCACATGAACGTCCACTCACATATACATCAAATAGTGGTGTGCTTGCGCAAATGATGAGTGAGCCTGTAGTTGTAAGCAGGATTCAAATTTAATATCTGATAATGGTTGAGTTTTACTATACTTGAGGCTAAAATATTAGCTAGTATGACAGTAAATTACATTTTTAATATACTGCTTCAACCAACTTAATTCAGTAATTCTATTTTAACATTACAAGTACATAACCATCCCTTGCCTCTATTTGCGCAATAAATTTTTAGTTGTTCTCAAATGAAGTACCAGTAGCTATTGAAAACAGGCTTTGTTTTATCAATAAGTGGAACATGTATACTGCTGTTGACCATTAATTTTAGCTAACTAATATGATAGTACTTTCTTACTTCAATCAATAAACAGTATCACCTTTTGAATTGAAGATTGTCTATCCAAATAATGACCAGTAGCTGCCGATAAAAATGCATTCTGTTACTAAGAAATAGCCAAGCTCGATTTTTAGTCTGGTATAGAGTCATCAATACCACCATAATAACCTTGTGCCCCAGGTTTTTGAAAAAAAAAATGAGAATTTTAAAAGAATTGTACCAGTTTTTAACCTATTTCTATAATAAGACTTGCTTACTGCTACAGTATCACAAACACCTGGGGGCAAGCAAAAAAAAAACTGTATATTTTTAACGGAAACCATGACCCATGAAATAATGCGCTATCTCACGATGTTATTTCACTCTCTCAGGTTTTATTTTCACTCGCCTCTGTCTCCTAAAAGTATATTAGCCTGCTCATGAAATATTTTGCCATATTACACTCTGACTCATGTAATAAAAACTAGAAAATGTATAACCAGTTAAAAACTACAGATAATTAATTAATTTTCTTAGACTAGAATAAATTCCTTTATTTGAGACTTTTGGTCCTTGGACCTACTTCAGTCCAACTTTTCACCATCTACATTGCAGCAACTGTATCATACGATCACCCTGTTTTGTTTGCTCAGTTTGACTGAAGAAGGTCCATGGACTGAAATGTATCAAATAACGGGAACTTATTCTACTGCAAGAAAGTTAATTAATATACATATTGATGAGTCTTTAATTCCCAATTCAGATTTGGACACTACTGTATATTATGTCTCGCTCACTCCCTTCACTCACTAAATATATATTGCCAATAAAAATACAGCTAGTGTACTTTTTCTCTTTGGCCTCATGATTAATGCAATATTATCTCCTTTTTTGATACATGCATCAATGATTTTATAAGCTCCAATTTCCACTTGAATATTATTATTATTAATTGCTAATTAATACTTGCAGTTTCACCACAAGTGATGTTAGAAGTCATGGATCGATCTAGAGTTAGATTAGGTGAAGATGTGACTCTTACTTGCACTATAGTAAGAGGTAATCCTCCAAGTTATTCATTTCAATGGTACCACAATAGAATGCCAATTAGTACCACATCAGAAACATCAACTGCCTCCACTTTAGTGATAGATTCAGTTATGGAGTCCAAAGCAGGCACATATGAGTGTAATGTTACAAATCTGGCTGGTACTAAGTCACAAAGTGTTGATATATCTATTGGACGTAAGTAGTAGTTTTTTATATTTATTATACCAAATATCACCTGATCAAGTCCAAATGGGATATTATAGTATGAGGTCAAATTTTAATGGGTAAAAGGACATAAATGGGTACATTTGTAGTATCTAATATGTCACTGGGTCATATTTGGCCCCATTTTTTTTTATTTGAGCTCGCATAGTATAGACATGGTTAACTTATAACAATATTTAGCTTGCTTTGTATATATTTCACTAGAACCACCTGAAGTCTCACTGCCATATACCAGCAGAGTTGTCCTAAGTAATTCTATGGTAACACTGGTTTTTAATACTACACAAGGAGACTATCCTATCACTTTCATGTGGACTGGACCTGATGGCAATATGTTAGATATGATGATGATTTCCAGTAATAATTACTCTAGTGAACTTACCATTTCAACTACTGAAACATCTGTCTTCGGAAAATATACTTGTTTGGCTACTAATTCCTTTGGATCATCCAATGGAACTCTGACATTAATTCAAGCAAGTAAGTAAAGATATAATATTATAGTTGTGCACCTGATTTTTTTTAAATATAAGGATGTTCTTTATTCATACTGGGATAAATATGCATGCATAGTTAGCATTGTTGTTTACTTATTTTTTTATCTCTTCACTCTTTAAACTATTATATGCATGAGGCCTATGGAATAATGTATGGTACTATGTGTTGATCATCTACATATGGATGCTTGTTGTGCAATATATCACATTAGTGAGCACAAGTTCTTCATCTAAGATGTGTTTCAATAGTTAGTTTAATCAGAGTGCAATCTCATTCTTTATAGCATATTTTTATAATGCTTACCAATTAACATAGCATTTGTTATAATTATCTTAATAATAGCTAATATCTTTCAGTTGCTACAAGTTTAGTCTTTCATTAAGTAATTCACAGATCCCTCTTTGTTCTTATGGCAAATAGTGGATTAGTACAGTCTTTCTTTGAAATTTTTTGACATTGATAATTTTGACGGTATTGTTAACCTTTCATGCTTTCAATGTATTTACAAGTATATAAATTATTAAAATTTTATTGTAAATGTTACCAGTGCCTCCAACATTTCAAGTTCATAGTACTACTGTTGAAGTTGAAGTAAACCAAACATTGATGCTGTCAGTAACAATAGATTATAATTACCCTCTCAGTGGAATCTCTTGGATATTCAATGGCAGCAGTTTAATGGGGCAATCACGAGTCAGTGTTACTATTCCACCTGTATTTGAAGTTCCATCAGTAAACACGAGTTTACAAATAAACTCTGTTATTCCACGTGATGCAGGAGTATATGCTGTCATGGTAACAAGTCCAGCAGGAGATATCAGTACCTCAATTACTGTGGATGTAACTGGTACGATAATTGTGTTTTTATATAATTAATCAATATATTATATGTGTACACATATAATTATATACACATACATATATACTATTTCCTTGTTCCCTTTTGTAGCTGTTGCTACTATTATACAGCCAACTGGAGATACTAGTAGTCGTGAATATGATGTTAATACAATGGTGGTATTGAACTGTTCTGCCAGAGGACTACCAACCCCTACCTTTACATGGTCACCATCAGGTGGCAGGTTTCAAGAGTCTCCAAGTACAAGTATGGATGAAGAAGGCTATGCTGTAGTCACTTCCACTCTCACAATAACTAATGTTATGAGAGGAGACACTTCATTTACCTGCTCTGCTAGTAATTCTGATGAAATGGATAGTCACAGTTTCACACTGACCATATATTGTAAGTAGTTTAAATTCTGTAACTTTGAATGCTGCATTTATGCTTATTAACAATATTTCTACAAAACTCAATCATGTAGAATGGTCTCTAAGATAGGGGTTTGGGTTCTCTAATATTTGTACTGCACATGTGTTTAACATGAGGCATATAACCCGCCATTTTAAATTTTTATTTAATTTAAATAAATTGCTTGAATCTACTGCACTGCAACTGACATTATGTTGAATTAGACTATAATTAATGTTGGTGCATAATATAATAACTATAATGCATTTCAGTTAGTGATTTCTTTATTTTTTAGTTCCTCCTACTAATACTATGTCTTATTAACAATATTTCTACAACACTTAGTCATGTAGAATGGTCTCTAAGATAGGGGTTCGGGTTCTCTAATATTTGTACTGCACATTGTGTACACGAGACATATAACCCGCCATTTTAAATTTTTATTTTATTTAAATAAATTGATTGAATCTACTGCACTGCAACTGACATTATGTTGAATTAGACTCTAATTAGTGTTGGTGCATAATATAATAACTATAATGTATTCCAGTTAGTGATTTCTTTATTTTTAGTTCCTCCTACTAATACTATGTCTCCATCTACTACAGTGAAAGCTTTAAGTCCACAATCTGCCACTCTATCATGTACAACAGAAGGTCTACCACTTCCCACATTTACCTGGAATAGAGTCAGAGATAGTAATATTGAACTTACATTTAATTCAAACACTACAACACTTAATTCCAAGTTTGGTGTTTTTTTTTTGGTTTGGAAATAATTCATTGTATTATATACATAGCTAGTATTGATAAAGTCAGTTTGAATATTGCACATGTTACACTATGTTGCTATTCTGTTTTGTCACCTTTCCTTCAGTAATATTCTATTGCCCCACCTTTTCTATTTATTTATTCCTGACATTATTAATTTTATGGAATCGTAATATAGAGTAATAATTACTTTACAAACTGCAGTTGTCCCTAACATCACTTCTTATCTTCCTGAGGGATCCACTCGCTATGTTGTGAATGTGACTGATGCCATCACCTTCCAGTGTGCAGCTACTGGAGTACCTCCACCTGACATCCAGTGGTATAGAGGAAGTGACATACTCAACTCCAGTAGTGATAGCAGAGTTACTATTAGAAGTCCTATTATTGATGAGCCAGAGAGGGCCCTAGCAACAGTTACTAGAAAGTTAATACTCACACAAACCTCTACCAGTGATGCTGGGAGTGATTATAGTTGTAGAGCTACTAATGCAGCTATGGGAGGAGAGGATTCTGAAGGGTTTGAACTTTATGTTCAAGGTAAGTGCCTTTATATATTCCACGTTTATGAAATTAATCTTGCCCAAGTAAAGACTAAATAGTGGAAGCATAACTTTGGATGCATTGAAGTATATACTGTAGACAGTAGAGGCACAATTTCTTTATCTGAAATTAATAGTGCTAATTTTGAATATTTTAAAATAAGTATAATTTACAGCTTTACTTTCACTAAATTAGCTATTTAACTTTGCGAGATAATTTCACCGTTGATTAGCTATGGGAATAGTTAATTGACTCAAAATGGAAGAATTGAGTGTTTTTTTTTTGTAAAAACAGTGTATTTAGTTATAGTGTGGTCTCAACTTGTGTTAATTTGCAAAATTCATTCTAGTTCTAAGCTAGAATTAACCGATGCTTTTAGTATGTCATTCTTAGCTGATACACAATAGCTGTATTTTTCTGCAAAATCACTTAAAATATATTTTAAACTTGATATTTAACTTACCAAAGTTATTTTACAGTATCCACTGGTAGATGGAGAAATGCAGTTTCAGCTTTTCAGCATGTAATTATTCATGCATCCATTTCTTTGAATATTATTGCTTTTTTCTAGAATGTTATGTTGTAACAACTAACATCATTATTTGTTTTTTTAGTTCCTCCTCATATTACACGTCAAATTGAACAAACACTTGCCACTGACGGGGATACTGCCAACCTTTCTTTTATGATTAGTAATGCTATTCCAATGGTTGACACAAGCAATATTCGATGGTACTATACCACCAGTGCACCTGCTGGAGTACCAAACTTCAATTCTACTGATTTTCAAGAAATTACTAACTTAATGAACAGAACAGCTAACTCCAGATTGAGATTATCAACAGACAAACTCACATTGATCATTAGTAACATAGTTCATTTTATAGGAAGCTCCATGGAGACAGATCAAGGGAGATACTTTATTCGAGCATCTAATCCTTCAGGAGATGTTAGTAATTTCATTGATTTAGTTGTCAGTGGTAAGTTAGCAATAGAATTGGTTGTTGCTGTTTTTTATATTTTTCACTTCTAATCGTAGGGCCTCCTCAGATTGTAGGTGGTCCAGAGGACAGAGAGGTGCTAGGGGGGACTGGCTTTAGTGTGAATTTTTCTTGTGAGGCCATAGCCAACCCAGAGCATAATATATCTTGGTCATATGAAGATGCTAATGGAACTATTCTTAGTGACATCGTCACAACTTCTAGTATGAACACATCCAAGTACCAAATATTAGCAGAAGGAATGAACTTTGGACAATTAACAGTTTTGAATGTGATATATAATGATCGTGGAACTTACACCTGCACTGCTACTAATACAGTTGGGAGTGTAGTTGATAGCGGAAGTCTAACTGTGCAAGGTGAGTGAGGTATATACATTTTTTCTTTTATGGATGTTTATTTGCGTCTTTCTTTCTAGTTGCTCCTTCATTTGTTAATGGAGGAATTACATCTCCAATGGATACTTCCCTGAACATGTCTGTTGCCATATTCTGTCATGCCATGGGGTTTCCTCCTCCTAATATAGCATGGGAGAAGAATGGAGCGAGTCTGAATAGGAGTAACATCACTATGTTTACATTTGCACCTAGAATTGTTGCTTTGGAGAATGATATGGATTTCGTGAGCAAGAACTACGATGGAAGTGTAGTACAACTCATTGAGGATAATGGCTTAAACCCAGATATGTATAATACAATGAACAACCAGAGTACAGTGGGAGTCCTTCTTTTTGACCAGGTGACTCGAGAAAACAATGGCAACTACAGATGTATAGCATATAATCAACTGCCGCAGACAAGTGTTGCTAAAATCACATCTGATGTCGTTTCATTGCGTGTCTTGGGTGAGTCTTAGTTTCAGTAAAGTGGGTATTATAAGGAATGAAAATACTTTTTGTTATTTTTTTTATCAGAGCGACCAGATCCTCCTGTGAATGTGTCCATATATGATGTTGGTCCACTTCGTATATCGGCAAGATGGACACCAACTTATAATGGCAACCGACCTGTTCTTACGTTCATGGTGTATGTTAGAGATGTCAATGAAAGCTCACAGTTTACATTTCTTGATAGTGCTATGGCATCGTCTGTGACACCATCCATGGGCGTGTATTCTAAGGATTTTATGAGCAGCTTGCTAATATTTCCATTCAGTCACTATTCACTGCGTATTGAGTCCTGTAATGTCATTGGTTGAAGTGATGAGAGTCCATCATCTGGTGCAGTCAGGACTGATCAATACAGTGAGTAAAGTTTAATTAAGTATATAAGTTTAGAGTTGGAGAAATACTGCTTTTGATTCCATTTGCCTTTTGCACATTAATTTTTTTTTCATTAAAACTAAACATGGATTGCTGATAAATAACAGACAAGTTGTATGATTTTTACTATGTAATTCTTATCTTTTTCATTAAACTATTTCTAGTTTAATTTTGTAGAGAGTACATAATGGAAATATAGTGTAATATGATGTTTAGAGTTGGATAGAATGTCCGATTATCTGGATGTTCATCTGGATACAGATTGGTATTTGGATGCGATTCTATTTAACAGGATATCCCATATTGACCAATTGGGTAGTTTTTCAGAGAAGGTATAGCTGTCAAACCCACCTGGACCAGTTTAATTAGCTAGGCTACAATTGATTGTATGCAACCTATAGGGCTAAATTTTAATTAACATATTGGCTGTTGGAACAAGAAAATTTGCTATTATTATATTAACATAATTGTTTTATGCTAGCATCTTCACCACCACTGCAAGTCTCTGTGCCAATAGCTGCTAGCACTAATTTATTTCATGTCATTTCTATAAATCTAGCCAATGTGTAATTGTCATTGCTCATTAAGAAACATAATAACAAGACAAAATGTGGTATATTATTGAAACTTAGTAAATCTAATCCTAATAGACTACAACCTTGTATTCTGATCGTAATAAAATCTTTCTTTGCAGTACCACCACCAACCAATATTATTATCACTGCCATATTGGAAACAAGTCTAACAATAACGTGGAACTCTCCCTTTGGAAACAACTATTTTCAGGTACAAATAGTGGAATTTTTGTTCTGGTTATTAAAATGTTCACATTGATGCAGGTTGTTGCTGAACTAAACTCTACGTATTCAGTTGAAGCTATATTTAATTCTAGCAATGCTCAATCTTATGCTAATGGAACTTGGAGTGCCACATTGACTGGTCTAAGAGAAGGCACTAGATATAAAATCTATGTGACAATACTAGATGCAGCTTTACAAGATCCAATTATATTACGTTCTCGCATTGTCTCCATTCTTACAGCATCCAGTACGTATGTATATCAACTTTTTGTTCCTTTTCCAACATTGTTGGAAGCAATTTCAATGTTATTAGGCTAGCCAAACTGTAAACGTTAGAATTGTTATATATATGTATAAATTCCCATTAATGTAAACATATCTTTTCTCATGAACTACAATGGATTCAATAACTCTATATAAAACATCAATTAAAGTGTTGTTTTTATTACTTAAACTTAATTCTAATTTTTCATATGCACAGGCTAAGTAGCTAGCCAACATTTTTTGACATCGATTACATTATATCCAGTGATATCAAGTGTGTACATTTTTTAGGTGAATTGTTTCAGATCGTCATTCATATTGGTACCTCCTGTAATATATACACAGTAAGTCAGTATTATTTAAATTAATTAATTATTATATGTTATGTTTGATCAGAATGATAATCCATCAGAAAAATCTCAGGACATCATTTCTCACATTACATCATTATTAATAGAACAGTGCCACTGTAAAATTGATATGAATACTGAAATTATAAATGGAGGATTTCAATGCTTTGCCAACTCACCTGAAATTGTTACATACAGAGCACACATTCAGGGCACATCGGAAGTGGCAGCACTCGATCTTGTACAAATATTACAGCAATGGGTGTCCACAAAACCTTCAATAAATATTAAAGCGCAAATTTTAAATGTTAAATCTTCTTGTCCAGTGTTAATTGCTTCTTTAAGGGAAGAGGAGTGTGGCTCTTCTCCTATTACAACAATTATTACTAATACTCCTATTACAAAAACAATTACTAATGCTACTATTATTATCGTGTCTCTTGTTGGTGTATCTATATTAACTTTATTCATTATGTTTGCAGTAATTGTATACGTCAGAATAAAATGTAGAGATTCATTAAGAAAGAATCCAGTTCGAAACATGTGAGTATTTGTGTATTAACTGCATAAAAGCTATAATAACTGTTAAATGTAACATTATTAAGCAAGAAACACTCAATTCAAATAATTGTTGCTTGTTATTAGATCTTCACAAGTGAAATTACAGAATTTTCAGCATCAACCAATGGAAAGTGAGGCAGTTCAGAGTAATGATCTCCATGAATATGACACTATTGATAATGTGACAATAACAAGAAGTAACAATGTAGAAAACAACAAAGAAGAAGAGATTTCATTTACACCATGTCAGGCATATGAAACTCACAAATTTCCAGACAGAGATGCAACAAAATCAAGTAACTTGAGTAAAATGAAGCCTATGGACAGTACAGATAGCCGAGTGCATGGAAGAGAAATAAACCAATGTTATGAAGGTGTCACCGATCATGTGGACAGAAACGTAGAGGATGCTTATGAAATTATTCAGAGCAATATGTAACAATTTTATTTGAGAGGTTTATTATAATTGCATTTTTGTAAGAAGTAATTTTTGTATCAGAATGTAGACCATATTAGGACGTAGACTTTGTATTAGCTTTAAACTATTAACTTTTACTACTATTAATCATGGATCAATTTATCATATAACAATTGTTGTAAAAAGATCAATGTTTGTAAAATGCGAAGTTATACATAAGAAATATAGCAGATATAGCTACATAATTAATAATTCAACAGCATAATAGTGATATTGTTGTTTAAAGTTTTTACATAATAAATTTGGCCAACAACATAGAAGCTATGCATATTAAAAAGTGTGCTCTCAAAAGCAGTCTACTGTTGTTGTTTATTTGTTTGTTCAACTTATGAATTCCACTGAACTGCATCTGGAGTATTAAAATATGTTGAAACTTGTCTTCTGTATGGCTTTCTATGATTTACAGCTGATTCTCTCTACAAATATAATTCAACATGTCTAATAATACACCTTATTGCCATATGCCATAAATGCTAAATAATAACATTATAATACATAATAACACTCTTCAGTAATGCTACAACAGGAATGAATAAAGCACCAAAGGTGAAAACCCTCAGCGCTACTAATACGTAGCTATTATAATAATTATTATAATCTCAGACCAAAAGAACAAACAATTTATTAGGTAATTCAATTAGGCATCAATATAGCTCGAGGTATAAAAGTGGTATATGGAAACGCTATATTCATAGAAAAGAAGCTAAACAGGCCAGAAAAGCTAACCCATACATTTTCTACGTGAAACTTCACTTCTTTCAACAAAATAGATGAACGGTCCTGTATCCTGCTTCTGAGTAACTTCATACCTTAATAAACAGTTAATTGTCAGTAATCTCCAAAATCGGAGCGTGACAGACAGACAGACAGACAGACAGACAGACAGACAGACAAACGAACGGACCGGACGGCAACTAAAACCCTCTCAAGAGTGCGCCATTAGGGTTAATAATTGGTTTATAATACCCTACATTGTGTAACGCCAGGAGTTAGCTAATAAGGAAGTGCAGCAATAAAGTATCAATTAAGGTAACAGGTCAGCCATCTGTGTGGGAATACATACTGAGCCTGATGGAGGTGAGAGGGAGCTGCTATGCATTCTAGAGCAACCTTAAAAAGAGCTAGGCACATGCCTTTGGACTAATTAAACAGTTTTGTGTGTTTGTATGTATTGAGTATTAATTAGTGTGTGTACCATTATTTGGTTTTTGTAAGTCATTGTGTTAGTTTTATTTGTTGGCCAGGCAGATTTAAAAGTGAGGGTGAAACATAAGGTTTTACATACTGTGGCCTGTCTCACCCACCTCAGATTTTTTTTACAGTTGACGCTTTGAATTAAAAACATTGATTCCAGTAGAGTCTGGTGAATCTAGGTTGGGGCATGATTTGAATTGCCTGCATAACTAGGGGTTGTTGTAGAACCTCCTTGGACTAGTGTATCCTATTTCAGCATCAGGATGCTAAGTACAGCTATTTGGTATTCTGAGGACGGAGACCACGGAGTCAAGAATCCTGACGACTCCATAATCTGCATAACTATTTTTTATTCTTGAAGAATCAATGAGTTGGCTGTTGAGAATGCTCAATTAACATTTAGCAAAGAAAAAAAACACATGGCTGGATAAGCTTGTTATGCAGTAATATTATTGTGTGAGAGACCTTATTATATGCATATATAGTATTTGTGCCTATGAAGAAAAAACCCTCTAATCTTCTTAGTCACAGAAGGTACTATAGAGCATGTTCCAGATGCTTAGTGGCTATTTGACATGAGAACGAAATACTTACTTGGAATGTGAAGTCACGTATAGGCTAACCACTTCCAGCACCACGTGGTACTTGGGTGCAAGAAGATGAGGTAGTAATTCCCTGAACTCAAAGAAGAAGGATCAAGAAATTCCTTGTAAGGAAGGAATGGAAAGATAACAATACCCCCACACATTTATATTACAAAAGTCAATTTGCAGTGATGTAGCTAACTGGTTATTGATGAAGAAAAAAAAAGACGAAACAAGTCACCACAGTGATAGTGGTCATGTAATTGGCATGTGATATTGCAAACAAGTCTACATTATTTCATTAAAAAAATTTGTTATTATTGAACCACTTATTTCTCAATTAATACTACTATATTAAGCCCATTTTATACTACTATAAATAATGTTATTTGTTTATGAATTTATAGTAATACTTTTGCCAAGTTATACAATTAAAGATTAAATTGCAATTAACTAACAAGTCTTTTAGGTTGAAATGTCTTCTGATAATAATTTATCATCGTTACTATACATTGAGATAGTCTTGCCATTGATATCTGGATTATCTATGTTTATAATTTTTGGATAATATTGAAAAGCCTGCACTGTAAACCAAAAGGTGTGTAGTTCACATCAAATTAAGCGTGAATCACACCAAATTTAGTGTGAATTCTCACCACAATCACTATGAACTCATACTTACATTAATGCTGAATTATTTTAAGGGTGCTGGCACACCGCCTACGCACCGCCTACGCATGCACCCACGCAAATCAATTAACTAAATCAATTATGTTGCTATGGCCTACTTTTATATATTTCTTAAGTTTTGCAGGCTATCCTATAC
>WLWI01000947.1_pt1 | contig 25509 bp, 25 predicted proteins | sample 6701501 | NCBI WGS metagenome assembly WLWI01 (sample SAMN12718690, study PRJNA515312) | sponge metagenome | isolation source: marine sponge | host: Mycale hentscheli | place: New Zealand: South Island, Marlborough, Capsize Point | collected 2014-11-01 | reverse complement strand
CATGAAGTTGGTCCCGCTCGCTGGCAGACAGATCGACCAAATAGCGTTTGCGCATGGATCACCTCCGTTGTAGGGCTTAATAGGATAACGGAGAATCCACTAAAATAAAAATGTCAGAGTACTAGCCAGACCAGCCAAATTTTCTAATTGAGCATGCTCCTCCACTACGAGCTGCCCTTTGACAACCGTCAGATTTTCCAAGCCATCCAAACTAAGCAAGGTCGAGTTGTTCTTGAGGATCAACTGCCCGTTAATCTTGATCAAACCTTCTAGACCGGCCAAACTGGCCAGAGAAGTATTGCCGTCAATGGCCAGCATGCCCCCGATCTCTTCGAGACCTCTTAATCCGCTCAAGCTCTGCAACCTCGTATTGCCCCCGATATCGCCTCCAATGATCAGGCTCCCTCCGACCTGTCGGAGCCTACTTAGCCCTTCCAAACTGGCCAGCGCTTTGTTGCCCCCGATTACTAGCTTGTCACCCACCACCTGGAGATTGGCTAGCCCCTCTAAACCGATTAGATTTGCGGTATTCTGGATTACTAACTGTCCGGCGACCCCTTGAAGCCCCTCCAAACGGGCTAGTGAAACTATATTCGAAACGGTGGTTAAAGAATCGCCGATGAAAAGACTGCCATCAATTCGAAATTCCTTTTTTTTATGACTATACGGAATTTGCCCCTGTTCAGCTTCCTGACCCGCTATACTATTAATAGTCTCAAGCTCTTCTAAGAGGGCGTCGAGATCCGCTTGATTCCGAATTTCAACATCCCTATAAAGAGTCGGAGTACCGAATTGGGCCGAAAAAATATAAAAATCACCCAAGTCGATGCGTTCGTTTTTAGATAAATCAAATCGCCTATCCCACCCCTTTTGTCCCGCTCTTGTCCCAAAGGCGCCACTGAATAGAAAAAAATCCGACAAATCTACCCAGCCATTGCCATCAAAATCAGGATTGGGCATCGATACAGCCCCTACATTCAGCACAGTGATAAGTATCCAGCACGGTAGCACAACGCGTATCATATTTGCTAAGCCCTGCTGAATGCCACGGTTCTTTTGCGATCTATGCCGATAGGTGGAATATCCACGTACATACGTACCTTCCGAGGTATCGTATTAAGAGCCCCTCTCTCCCAACATCTTTGGCTAAAGGAATTACATTGGACGATGCCGGGTTTATGCTTGGAAACCGGCCAGAGTTGCTGGGCTAGCCGATTCCCGAAGTCAAGATATCCCCGTTTTTTCCTAATTCAAAGCACCGTGAGCCTCTTTGAGGCTCTTAATTATTCAAGAGGAGATCATTTGTTGCATAAACCCACGGTATTCGTGGATACATCTTGAAATCATTGAAAAAAAATGAATTAATAAAAGCCTAAGCCTCGGTATCCGTGGCTATGCTTTTTTTTTAATTCGTTGTGTTTTTTTTCTAAACCCCACTGTTTGATGCGATCCCGCAAAGTAGTCGGCGGAATAGCCAGAATTTTCGCAGCACCTCTTGGTCCTTCTATACGCCCCTCGGTAAACTCCAACACGGCCAGGATTTGTTCTATCTGGATTTCCGCCAGTGTTAAAAAAAGGGCCGGTTCGTAGGTGAATTTGCGGATGACTATTTCGACTTCTTTCCCGTCACGCGGCGCTACACCTTCCTTGAGCCACAAATTTAAATGCAAGGGCATAGGACGATGGGGTAAATAATCTTCTTCCGGAACCAAAAGCCATTCGGTAATTAGACGCTCTTGGCTTTCGGCAGTATGGCCATGCCAGGCTTTAAATAAAATTTGGCTACGTGTCCATTGGAATTGATAGGTAATATGGGTTCCGTTCAATTGCAAAGGCATAGCCCATTCTTGGCAGACAAGCGTCTCTTCGGTTGGGTATACTTTAAAGACTATGTGATGGTCGGATGTGTGTGGCTGTACTTCGGTGGCGATAGTAATCTCGTGCATACCATCAGGGGCTGTATCAGGGAGGGGACAGGCAGCTAGACCAAGAACAATCTGCGGATCTAGCTTATCTAGTTGGCCCACTATCTGAAAAGTATACGTACCGTAGCCCAACGCCTCTTTCGTATACACCTCAGCACAGGCCCATCGGCCCCCCTGACGACGGATGCGGAGGTGCAGATCATCCTTAATAACTTCCGCGTTATCCGCCAACCAAAAGTTCGGTCCTGGCCCGAAGGGGTCCTCTTCGTGGTGCTTGGGGAGCCATTGCAGATCGGAAAAGTTCAGTATTTGGGGCATATTTCCCCTAATTGAAAGCTTATTTCAGGGCTGGTTGCTATGGATCGCCGCGTCTCCAATAAATCCACCAGCGACTAAGTGGTCCACCCAAGCTTGCACCGCAAGCGTAGGCAAGTTGGGATTGTCAGTGACCGCCAAATTCTCCCGGATAACTTGCAGAGACTCCAGGCCGGTAATATCCACCAGGATCGGATTGCCCAGAATAAAGAGGGACCCTCCAATGGTCCGCAAACTAGACAAGCCCGATAAATCTACTAGGTTCGGATTATCTGTGATGAATACTGAGCCCTCAATGCTGACCAAGAATTCTAAACCTGACAGGCGAGTCACCTCTGAAGCAATAATGTCCAAACCAGCACCTAAGCGTAGTATCTCCAAATTCAGATTCTCTAAATGCGCTAGACTTGTCCCGTCGAGATGTATATCTTCGCTGAATATGAGTTCGGGGGCCTCTGTTAATTGATTGATCCACCCGGGCAACGCCAGGTCTGACAATACAGGCGTGCCATTGCGGCCTACCACCAGCCGATCGCCCAGGGCACGGAGGGCCGCCAGGCCTTCTGTCGGGTCCGCCAGTAGGGGATTGTCTTCGATAATGAGTTGCCCTTCAACCCGCTGGAGCCCCTGCAGGCTGGCCAAACTGGCTAAATTCGCGTTGTCTTGAATGGCCAGGGTACCCAACACCGTGGTCAGCCCTTCCAGTCCATCCAATTGGCTCAGACGGGAATTCCCCCGGATGAATAACGATCCATCGATACGCCCCAATTGATCCAATCCAGACAGACCCGCTAACCCTGTATTGCTATCCACTAGGACCGAGCCCTCGATCGTGCCCAACTGTTCCAAGTGACGCAGGCTCTCTAAGGACGGGTTGTTTTGCACCACAAACCCTCCACCCAAATAGGCCAGTTGCTCCAGCCCGCTTAGGTCGCTCAAGACGGGGTTACCCCGGATGAAAAGCGTCTGGTCTAAATAAGTCAGACTGCCCAGACCCGTCAGATTGGTCAGTACTGCATTGCTATCAATGAAAACCGAGCCCTCAACTTCTCCTAAAAACGCTAACGCGCTTAGATCTGTCTCCTCTGAATGTTGGATAAATAATGCGCCCCCGACCCGCACCGATCCGGGTTCTATAGCATTCCAAGTCCCATCGATCGGTGTATCGAGGCGTATATCCTCGCTGAAGATAAGTTCGGAGGCCTCTGTTAATTGATTGATCCACCCGGCCAAAGCCAGGTCTGACAATACAGGCGTGCCATTGCGGCCTACCACCAGCCGATCGCCCAGGGCACGGAGGGCCGCCAGCCCCTCTGTCGGGTCCGCCAGTAAGGGATTGTCTTCAATAATGAGTTGCCCTTCAACTTGCTGGAGCCTCTGCAGGCTGGCCAAACTGGCTAAATTCGCATTGTCTTGAATGGCCAGGGTACCCAACACCGTGGTCAGCCCGGCAAGCCCGGCCAATCGGCTCAAACGAGAATTCCCTCGAATGAATAACGATCCATCGATACGCCCCAATTGATCCAATCCGGATAGGTCCACTAACCCTGTATTGCCCTCGACAACGACGTCTCCATTAAGCAAGATCTCCAAGAGGCCCAGCCCCTCCAGACTTTCTATAGAAGGATTCTCCCTGATGATCAAATGCCGACCGACAGAGACAAGCTGATTCAAGCCGGTCAAATTTAGCAGCCCTTGATTGCCTGTGATAACCAGGTCGCCACCGACCGTGGTAAGGCGGTCTAGGCCAGTGAGAAGCTGTAAGCTGAAATTACCGCCGTCTTCCCCTCCGATCACGACATGACCGGCTACCGATTCAAGCGCCATTAAGTTCTGGATATCGGTCAACTGGGGATTGTTGCTCAGGACTAGATTCCCCGACACGGTGCTCAGCGCCCCCAAGCCATCCAGATTCTTCAAAGCGGCATTCCCCTTAATAGCCACCTGCCCCTCGACCGCGACCAATTCACCCAGACCGGTCAAATCGACTAAAGCCTCATTTCCAGCTAGGGTCAGATTCCCTTGTACAGTTTCCACACGGGACAAGCCCCGCAAGTCCACTAATTGAGCAAGCCCCTCAACCACGAGTTGTCCGGCTATCCCCGTCAGCTGGCCCAAGCCTTCTATAGTTGTTAGACCCGCGTTATCCTTGAGGACCAATTGCCCACCGATTTCCCTTAACGCCCCGAGACCTGCCACACTGACCAACGAGGGATTGTCGGCAATGGCTAGCATGCCCCCCACTGACTCCAGGTCAGCTAACCCATCCAAGGTCAGTAATGCACCATTGCCGCCCCCTTCGCCGCCAATAATTAAATTGCGCCCAATGGACCTGAGGTTATCCAAGCCTTGCAGACTTTGGAGATTGGCATTGTCTTCGATGACCAATTGCCCCTCTATCCGCGTAAGTCCGCTCAAGCCGGTCAGGTCTTGCAAATCGGAACTACAGTGGTGTTTCCATCCTCACCTAAAGCCAAATCGGTAAGATCCGCTCGCGTACGGACGTATACATCGCCGGACAAATCAGCGCCCCCAAAAGCCTCAACGAAGACAAAAAAATCGGCGAAATTTATCTGACCATCAGCCGTGAAATCGAAAATAGGATCCCAGGCGGGCGCCCCTTCTTTAGCCCCGAAAGTCTCGACGAACAGAAAAAAATCGGCGAAATCGACCTTGCCATCTTCATTGAAATCCGCTCTCGAGACCTCTTGCCCGTAGCCTGTGGCACTCATGAAACCGACCAGGATCGCGCTATAAACGATTCTTTTTTTCATAGCATACCCTCCAGATATTCGACTAATTAGTCGTCGACAATTCTGCTATTTTGATGCGCCCCGACGTCCCAGATCCATCCCAAAATTCCTCATCTGCCAATTAGAACAAGCCCCCTTGTCGGATGGATCAATTGACCTTCTTAAGATTAAACCAAAAAAGAATCGCATGAGTCAACCAGTGGTCCTACCCAGTAGAATTTTGGAGGGCCCAACAACAGCGGGGGATTCTAATAAAGTGCCACTACAACGGGGCTTTTTACATATCGAACCTTCCTGAGCCAGTTAACCTTGGAACAACACGCCAACAAATACCCGACTCTGCGCGCCTTGAGGCTGGCGTGATTTTCGGGCGATGGTCTGTTCTTGGATGGCTGTAGGGACTACTATACCGACCATAATCAGTCTTCACCCACCGTATTTTATCCGCCACCTCAATCCGGTAAAACAGTCCGAAAGGCTGGGTGGGTCTGCCGTGGGGGCTTTCGGGCCGCTTTTGGGGGCCGTAAGCCCCTGTGGCGGAACCACTGGGCCGACCTTTGCAGCCATCCCGTATATATCCATTGGTCTGGGATAATGGGGCAGCCCCCAAGGCCATCCAATCCTTCAAGAAGCTGATGTGGAACCTGCGCACCAGACGGCATCGGGCCGGGGTGCTGTTGGACTGGCAGCGGCGGCTTTACCGACTGGCCGATGTGCTGGAGGTGGAGTTGGCGCTGCGGAATTGGGGACGTGCACAGAGCTAGTTGTCGGCCGACTCCAGCCAGCTGCCCTTTTTCCGATCCGGCCCAACAGGCCTCCTAGCCAGCCCTGGCCCCTTCTCCTACCCGCCCGCATCACTTAACCAGTTGCCTCATGACCGACGACCGTTCCGCCGCCATCGCTGTGGATGGGGGTCGGAACGGGCCGTAGCCGACCCGGTCCTGGCTCCAGGGGGGAATCGCCGCAATCTGCTGCCACCTGCCGGCACCCGTCCCCTCCCCCTATCCGGCTACCTGGGCCCTCTGCGACGCCCCAGCCCAAACACTGCAGTTGACTAATCGGTGGAACACCTGTATTTATGCCCTGGTTTTTCCGCTGGGTATGGAAAAGGCCTGAGCCTAAATCGACCGGACAGATATTGCCTCTTATAACGGTGGGCATTATAATATAGAGCGTGATAATTTCATTTCGCAATCGCGGCGTCGAAGATATCTTCGACGGTCAGTCCACGAGGGCTGCCCAGAGGGCCTGTCCGCAAATGTTGTGGCCGCGGGCCCGGCGCAAACTCGACCAGATCAACCGCGTGCGAAACCTCCGAGATCTGAACATACCGCCCGGAAACAGTCTTAAGCGCCTGCGCGGCGATCGAGCAGGTCAGCATAGTATCCGAGTCAATGCCCAGTATCGCATCTGCTTCCGTTGGGAGAGTGGCTATGCCCATGAAGTCGAGATCATCGATTACCACTAAAAACGCGCCAGCGGATTTGGGCAAAAGGTGCCCGGAACTCATCGGCAGGCGATTGCCGCGCCAGCGGTCCCCGACTCATCCGGGGGAGATGTTGTTGGAGGAATTTCTCAAGCCTCTAGGTATTAGCCAGTCGGCCTTTGCCGTGAGACTAGGAGTATCCTTTCCGCGGCTCAATGAGATCGTCCGGGGCCGGCGCGGCGTGACCCCGGATACGGCCCTGCGCCTGGGTCAAGTTTTAGGGATGCCAGCGGACTTCTGGCTGGGTCTGCAACTGGACTGGGATCTGTGGCATGCGATGCAAAACGAGAAGGCAGCAGAGATCACACAACTTGAACCGCTGGCTGAGGCCCCCTGAAAGGCGGTCGGCAAGATCTCTTTGGCCGCCTAATGCGGAGCCCCGTGTCTGCCGGCCAGAGATTTTGGTTGGCTGTTCTGAGGGCTTAAACGACCTGAATTTCCTGGCTTTTCTGCGTTACGAAGGAGTTACATCTTCATAACTTATTGTTTATAATAAACAAATTCCGGCTTTTTAGGCCTGAGACCGAGGGGTCGATCCCCTTCTGCTCCACCATCATTGAAAAAGCTCGGATTGGCCGATTGCGACTTGGCTAATCCGGGTTTTTATTTCCCTAATTATCTGTTTTTATATGCCTTCCGAGGAATACCTGCGCCGGCCCGTCATCGTCCCTGATGTCTAAACAGGCGGTAAAGCGGCCCCGGGCCCCTTCCCAATCCTGCTGCCAATAAGCCTCCAGTCCCTCTTGAAAGAGATCCCTCAAGTGCGCAGTTTGGGCATCCAACTCCCCTTTACGGGCCAGCAGCTCGTAGGCGCAGATCGGGCTCTGATCATCCAGACGGAGACGGTCGATACAACGCAGTTCCATCGCCTCCCTGGACAATTCCATCGTCGCCTGATCGACCAGAATTCGGGTGCGGTATATATTGTTGGCCTCCTGCAGCGCGTCGGCCATCTGTGCCGCCCGCCCTAGGACGGTATAGGACTTAGTACTGGTCGGAGCCAATATCCCCGGCCAGCAGTGACCCGGTGGCCAAACCAACCCGGATATTCAATGTTGGCAGCCCCCGGCGCAGCCCCAGGAGTTGGGACAACCGGCGATCCATTTTTTCCAGCTGGACGAACTGCTCAAGAGCCGCCTCGCAAGCCAGCCGGGCATGCTCATCCGGGCCGGCGAAAGGCGGTCCCCAAAAGGCGGCTATCCCGTCGCCGATGAATTTGTCGACACGCGAAGCCACTTCCACCTGGACGTCCAGCCCCCCCTGGCGCACATCTTGTGTGCTCTGCAACAAAGTATCCAGGGGCCGCGTTATCCGAATCGCCATAAAAATAGCCCACGCCAAACCAGTAGCCACCGCCACTCTGACCAAAACGAGACTGGTTTGTAGGGCCTGGCGCTCGTGCCGACTGGCCGTTGCCGCCGAGCGGACGGCCAGTTTTTCGAGCTGGGCCAATAAAGCGTCTATTTCCCGGCCGATATCCTCCTCTTCCCGATGCAATTGGGCCCTCAGCAGGCGCGCCCCTGCGGTATCGCCCTTTTGCTGTTGGGCGAATATCCGCAGCGCGTGCTCGTGGTATTGGCGGTGCTCCTGCTCGATCTGCCCCAATTTCGCTTCAACCTGGGCAAAATCGACAATATCCTCTTTTGTGGTGGCATGTTCGAGACTGGCTTCCACCAGTTTCCGGGCTGTGTCCACCTCGGCCCGGAGAACTGCTTCCCAGGCCTTGAAACGCCTCTGCTCGGCAGCCAGGAAATCATCGCTATGCCGGTGTGGCCCGGGCCGGTCGAAAACCCGTTCGACGTGGATTTCTTGTTCGAGGAGTACGGCGCCAATCTCAGCGGCCTGGTGTTCCAGTGGCATCTGATAATGGGCTATGTCGGCCAGTTCGTGGGTCACGCCCCCTACTTGGTAATAGGTTATAGCGCTGGTGCAGACCAACAATACTAGCATGGTTATTGACAGGGCAAAAATCTTGATCCGGATGGGAATTCTGCCCACAGAAAGTCGCATCCAATTCCTTCGGGAAACCATTCTATGACGACACTTCCAACTTATACTGGGCGAACCGGACCAATTAACCCAACGTCGGTCAAATTAGCAAACCTTTTGCCCTAAAACCCAATATCCAGCCGGTGCTATTGCCCTACCCGCACGCCCAAGCCAATCCGCCCCAACCACTTCTTTCGTTTCCAGTTGACATTATCGCGCCTTTACGCCTAGTTTCTCTGCCAAGCCCCCTTACCGGGGTACTGGTGCGGGCACCGGGCGCCGCGAATGCGGTCGCCGCCTAGCCAGGAAGCGGGTATGGCCCAGGTCATTACCCGCTTTTTTTGTACCCTGACCCGTCTCCTAACACGCCACGCCTAAATACCCTATATTTGCGCCTGTCCCTGCCACCGCCCCGGAAAGGTCCTCTTTTGCGCCGCGCCGTATGTATTTTTTGCCTTTTGCTAAGCCTGTCCTGCAGCTCTGCCCCACCCACCACCTGGCGCTATTGGGCCGCCGATGCCGGCAGCACCAAATACGCCCCCCACGACCAAATCAGCGGCACCAATTTCGCCGACCTGGAGATCGCCTGGCGCTACAGTCCCGCCAATGTCGGCAGCGGCCCCAACCGCGGCACCCCGATTGAGGTCGACGGCGTACTCTACTACGGCTCGCCAATGAACGTCCTGTGCGCTATCGACGCCCAAAGCGGCACCGAATTGTGGACCTTTGACCCCCAGGTCTGGAAAAAACCAGAAGGCTTTCTGGGCAATCTACGCGGTATCGTCTACTGGAGCGACGGCCAGCATCAACGCATTTTTTTCGGCACCGCCAGCGAACGTCTCTACGCCGTCGATATCAAAACCGGCCAACCCGACCCAAATTTTGGCCAGGGGGGCTTTGTCGATCTGGGCCAGGGACTACGCCTGCCCGTGAATCGGGCCCACTACGGCGTCACCTCGGCGCCTATAGTCTGCCGCAATACCGTGGTCGTGGGTGCCGCCATTAACGACTGGCACGGAGAGCCCCCGCCCGTCTCGACCAGTCCGGGCGATATCCGCGGCTTTGACGCCCTCACAGGCCGCCTCCTGTGGACCTTCCACACCGTGCCCCAACAAGGCGAATACGGCACCCATACCTGGGAAAACGGGGCCTGGAAAACCCACGGCCAGGCCAATGTCTGGGCCGCCATGAGTGCCGACGAGGAATTGGGCTATATCTATTTGCCGGTCAGCGCCACCACCCACAATAACTACGGCGGCCGCCGCCCCGGTGACAATCTTTTCAGTCAGAGCCTGGTCTGCTTAGACGCGACCACCGGCACGCGCATCTGGCACTATCAATTGGTGCATCACGGACTGTGGAATTTCGACCCCCCCGCCGCGCCGGTCCTGCTCGATATCAACGTCGATGGGCGCCCTATCAAAGCCGTCGCCCAGGTGACCAAACAGGCCCTGTGCTACGTCTTTGACCGCCGTACCGGAACCCCAGTATGGCCCATCGCAGAAGTACCCGTGCCGCAATCGAATGTCCCCGGGGAAAAAACATCGCCGACCCAGCCCCTGCCCAGCAAACCGGCCGCTTACGACCGCCGCGGTTTGTCAGCAGACGATCTGATCGATTTCACCCCCCAACTCAGGCGCCAGGCGCTGGATATGCTGGCGCCTTTCGACTATGGCCCCGCCTATACGCCCCCCAACGAAAAAGGCGTCATCTCTCTGCCGGGGGGCATGGGCGGCTCCGATTGGACCGGGGCAGCGGCCCATATCCCCACCAACCGCCTGTATGTGCCTTCGCGGACGACCCCCGATTGGACCTTGTTGGTCCCCTTTGACGACAACTATGCATCTAATTACGCCCGTTTTGACGGCCCCCAGGGCCTCCCTCTTACCAAGCCCCCCTATGGCCGCATAACGGCTATCGACCTGAACACCGGCCACCATCTGTGGATGCGCCCTACCGGCCAGGGCCCCATCCGCCATCCGGCCCTCAAGGACCTCGATGTAAAGGACCTGGGCTGGCATTCCTTTCAATTTACCGCAGTGACGACAAACCTGTTGCTGGTGGCCACGCCCTATCCCATGGACCGCGGCTTGCCGGCCGAGTACTTCGCCGAAAGCGGCTCCTATTTGCGCGCCCTCGATCTGGACGACGGCCGCACCTTGGGCCAGCTTGCCCTGCCCGGCAACGCCGCCGGCAACCCCATGTCCTATAGTATAGAAGGGCGCCAGTACATTGTCGTCCCCATCAACCGGCCGGACAATCAACCCGAATTGGTGGCCCTCACATTGGCGGTCCCATCTCCGCCTTGAACGGCCACTTGGCAGCTGAACCTTGCGCAGCAGCAGCCATCCTTGTATGTTTTTAATCATAGGTGGCGCGCGGCCCCCCCCGTGCGCCCCTTTGGCGCGTGCAAGCGCGCCGTCGGGGGAGGACTTGAATAGGTCCTCCCCCTTTTTTTGTCCTTGGCATGGACTTTGCGTCCCGTCTTTTACGTCCGATTAAAATCCCTGCCAAGGAGCGTACCATGCATATCCCCCGCATCGATCCACTGCCCGCCCGTCCCTACCGCCCCGGCGAACTTACGGCCAAGCTCAACGAGTTAATCAGGGCCCACAACGAACTCGAATATCATTTGGAATCACTGGTGGAAAGCTGCGGCCGGATGCTGCTCTGCCTGGACCGGGCGCAAGAGGGCGTCCTCAGGCCCCTATTCGACAAAACGCCCACAGCCACAGGCTAAAAATCCCTGCCTCCCGGGGGTAACATCTTGTTTCGCCCAAGCACCGCTGCAGCGGCCCCGACCTCCATTGCTATAAAAAAATCGCTTAGTTTCAAGCGCTCAGCTTACCGCCGGATTGGGCGCCTCCAGATCCAGCTGCTCGGCCGCTTGTTGCGCCAGGGCAGCGTCGACAAGGCCCTGCTGGGCCAAGTCGACCAGGGCCGCATAGACGATATTTTCAGCGTCGACTTCAAAAAAGCGGCGCAGAGCCGCCCGGCTTTCACTGCGCCCAAATCCGTCCGTGCCCAGCGCCACAGGAGGCCGGGGGAACCAACGCGCCACGGCATTGGGCAATGCCTTGAGAAAATCGGAGGCCACCACAAAAACGCCCTGGGCCCCTTCCAGGCATTGGCCCAAATAGGAGGTCCGGGAAATTTGGTCCGGATGGCGCAGGTTCCACCGCTCCACCGCCGCTCCGTCCTGGTGCAGCTCTTTAAAAGAAGTCACGCTCCAAACCTGGGCCGCCACCCCGTATTGTTCTTCCAATAATTTTTGCGCCTGCAACGCCTGCAGCAAAATGGCGCCGCTGCCAAATAGATGCGCCACTGGCGTCTGGGTTGCCAGAGTGGAGGGACTACACAAGTACATACCTCGCAATATACCCTCCTCTACCCCCTCGGGGCGGGCCGGCATGGGATAGGTCTCATTCTGCAACGTCAGATAGTAGACAATATCCTCGTTGTCGCGGTACATGCGGCGCATGCCCTCCTCGACGATCACCGCCAATTCGTAGCCAAAAGCTGGGTCGTAAGCCCGCACGTGCGGACAGGTCAGGGCCGTCACGTGACTGTGGCCATCCTGATGCTGGAGGCCTTCGCCGTTGAGGGTGGTGCGCCCGGATGTGGCACCCAGCAAAAAGCCCCGGGCCCGTTGGTCGCCCGCCGCGTAGATCAAATCCCCCACCCGTTGAAAGCCGAAAATCGAATAGAAGATGAAAAACGGCACCATCGGCAGGCCATGGGTGGAATAGGCCGTGCCGGCGGCGGTAAAAGTGGCCAGGGCCCCGGCCTCGGTGATCCCCTCTTCAATGAGCTGGCCGTCGCGGGCTTCGCGGTAATAGGTCAGGCTCTCCGAATCTACCGGATCGTAGAGCTGGCCGATATGCGAATAAATTCCGTATTGACGAAACAGAGCCTCCATGCCAAAGGTGCGCGCCTCATCGGGAACAATGGGGACGATATAGCGGCCCCATTCGGGGTCGCGCAGCAATTTGCCCAACAGGCGGACAAAAGTGCTGGTGGTCGACACCGCGCGCGCGCCACTGCCCCCGGCAAATTCATCGAAAAGACCCCGCTCTGGCTGCGGGACCTGGATATGCGGCGCCTGCCGTTGAGGCACAAAACCACCCAAACTCTGGCGGCGCTCTAGCAAATAGCGCAATTCGGGACTGTCATCGGGGGGCCGGTAAAAAGGCAGCTCATCAACTTCCCGGTCGGACAGCGGAATGCCAAAACGGGTGCGGATCTGGCGCAGCATCTGGGCATCCAATTGCTTGAGCTGGTGCGTTGTCATGGTGCCTTCGCCGGCCTGGCCCATGCCGTATCCCTTAATGGTCTTGGCCAGCACGACCGAAGGGGCCCCCTTGGTCGAGACAGCCGCCTGGTAGCCGGCGTAGACCTTGTCGGGGTCGTGACCGCCGCGGCGGATGGAGCGGATATGCTCTTCGGTGAGGCCAACCGCCATTTCCTGCAAATCTTTGTCTGCGCCAAAAAAATGCTGCCGCTGATAGGCCCCCGACGAGACCGAATACTTCTGATACTGGCCATCGACCAATTCGCCCATCCGCCCCGCCAGCAAACCCTGCTGGTCCCGGGCCAGCAAGGGGTCCCAATCGCTGCCCCAGATAACCTTGATGACATTCCAACCGGCACCGCGAAATACCGTCTCCAATTCCTGGATTATCTTGCCATTGCCCCGCACCGGCCCATCTAGGCGCTGTAGATTGCAATTGATGACAAAGGTCAAATTGTCGAGCTGCTCGCGGGCGGCCAGCGAAATGGCCCCCAACGACTCGGGCTCGTCGGTTTCGCCGTCGCCAATAAAGGCCCAGACCCGGGCGTCAGAGGTTTTTTTCAGCCCCCGATCCTGCAAATAGCGGTTGAAGCGGGCCTGGTAGATGGCACTGATGGGGGCCAGCCCCATAGAGGCGGAAGGGAATTGCCAGAAATCGCCCATCAGCCGCGGGTGCGGATAGGAGGGCAAACCGCCGCCTGGGCGCAATTCGTGGCGAAAATTGGCCAGCTGCTCCTCCCCCAACCGCCCTTCGAGAAAGGCCCGAGCATAAACCCCCGGCGAGGTATGGGCCTGGAAATACACTTGATCGCCCTCAAATGCTGAAGTGCGCCCGCGGATAAAATGGTTGAAGGCCACCTCGTACAAGGTAGCCACCGAGCCGTAGGTGGCAATATGGCCTCCCATGGTCGGATCGGCGCGATTGGCCCGGGCGACCATGATGGCGGCGTTCCAACGGATGATATTGCGCAACCGGCGCTCCAAGTCGTGGCTGCCGGGATAGGGCGGCTGGCGCTGAGGGGGGACCGAATTGACATACGGGGTATTCGAAGCGAAGGGGATGTCCACCCCTCTCCGGCGGGCGTGGGCCTGCAATTGGTCGAGCAATTCGACGACGCGCCCAGGCCCCGCCTGGTCTAGGACATATTCCAGGGATTCGATCCATTCGGCGGTTTCTATTTTGGCCGCCTGTTCCTGTTGCGGGGTTGGCGGGTCATTCTTCGACATGCTATCCTTCTTTTTCCAGGAGAAAAACGGGGATAGGCTCGGGAAACCCTTTGGCCTGCACCGAAGCCGCCTCCCCAAGAACAAATGCGCCCCCCAATTTGGCCGTGGTGGCGGCCGCGACCAATATCCCCCCAGCCGGGGCGTGGCTCTCCAAGCGCTTGGCCACATTGACCGGGGCCCCCAGGACGGTATAGGCCAGACGCTGCGGCGAGCCCATATTGCCGACGGTTACCTGCCCCGTATTGACGCCAATGCGCAGCTGCAACGGCATGACGCCCTTGGCCCGCCAGAGCGCATCGATTGCGGCGGCCTCTCGCTGCATGGCCAGGGCCGTCCGCGCGGCTCGTTCGGCGTGGTCCGGCTGAGGGTCAGGATCGCCGAAAAAAACCATCAAACCGTCGCCGATAAATTTATCCACCGTGCCCCCTTGGGCAAAAGCAATTCGCGTCATGGCGGCAAAATACTCATTGAGCAAGGTCTGCACCCTATCGGGATCCATGGTCGCGGTATGGCCGCTGAAATTGACAATATCACTGAACAGAATGCTCAGTTCCTTCTTTTGTCCGCCCACTGTAATGGCCTGCGGGCGCTCGACCAGACGCTCAACCAAGGCGGCAGGAAAATAGGTCGCAAAGGAATTCCTCAGCAGCCATTTGGCCCGTTCCTCAAGGATAAAACGGTACCCCACCACAGCCAGGGTAGCCAAGCCCAACCCGGCCAGAGGCCGCAGCAAATTGAACAAAGTAGCGGCAAAGAGGAACGCCCCAGCCACTAACCCCACATAACCCAGCGCCAACCCCATACTGCCCAGGACAAAGCCCAAGGGCCCGGCCCGCAGGGCCAGCACCAAAACCAACCCACCCAAGGCCAATTCTGCCGTCCAGGTAGCCCACCAGGAAGCCTGACGCATGAACTGGCCGCTGAGGATATTGTGCAGGGCGGTGGCGTGCAAGCCGCTGAGGGGATAATGCCCGTCGGTGGGGACCGGCCCCAGGTCGCCGCCGTCGGTCGACATATCCCCCACCAAGGCGATCCGGCCCGCCAGCATGTCGGTGAGCACCTCCTGCAACACGCGCTCCTGAGAAGCCTGCAACACGCGCCCCATATCGACTCGTTCAAGAGCCGACCAATCGCCGAGGAAATTGAGCATTAGCCGCCCCTGGCCGTCAATGGGAATGACCAGATCTTTCACCCGGCCGTCGGCAAAACGGGCTCCGCCCAGGACGATCTGGCCCCGCCGTAAAATAATGCCATCCGGGTCCACCTGAAGAAAATCGGCCGCCACCCGCAACGCCAAACTGGGATAGTAGGAGTCCCCCTGAGCCAATAGTAGAGGCAGGCGGCGATAGACCCCGTCGGCATCGGCCAGGGCGTTTAAAAAGCCCATCCCGGTAGCGGCATCGGCCAGAGCCGGAAAGGTCGGTCGACCGCCCCCTATTTGATCCAGCCGCTGCTGCCCACCCTGCACCTGGATGGCCCAACGGCTATTGCCCAAGACGCGGCGATAGGCTGGGTCCTGGGGCATCTTGCCCGGCAATCCGGCCGGGGCTAGGGCACTGCCAAAATACACCGCCTTCCCTGCCACTGCGTCCACCAATGCCTGATCCGAGGCCGGCTCGGCCGGGGCGCACAATACATAATCCCAGACCTGCACCGCCACCTGCATGGCCTGTAAATTTTGCACCACCTGGGCAAAATCGCGCCGATTTACATAGTGCCGGCCGGTTAGGGCAAAAAATTTATCGGTTAAATCTACGTGGATGATCAAGTTTGAATCGATTGAGGGTCGCAGAGCGGGGGACCAATTACGCCAGACAAAGAGTTGGTCGGTAAGCCGCCCATTCCACGCCGGCAGCACCTGGGGCAAAGCCCAATAGGCCAGGGCGGCCAAGCCCAGCGCCCCCCAAACCAAGAGGGCCAAGAAGCGCTGTCGCGGCCCCTGCGGCTCCGTCATTTATGCTCTATAAAATAAGATTTGACATAAATGGAATGGAGCGGTATTTCTACGGCGAAGTCGCCCACATCGTAGGCTTCTTCGTCGGCTTGGTCCACTTCCATCACCAAGCCGCCACGGACATTGCCGGCAAGCTCAAGCGGCTTGTTTTCCGCCATACTTTGGCGCAATTGCCGCCGGTGTAATTCCTTTATATGGTCGGTGATCCTTTTACCCCACCCGTCCCGCTCTGCCGCCGGGGCCTGCCGATAGCTCTCCAGCAGGTCCTCTAACTGGCCCAACGGCTGCCTACCGGCCAGCAAATGAAACGTCTCGGTACCTTTTTCGCCCTCTAATTTAAACCAGTTGGGGGCCGCCGGGATCTCTACCCTCTGCCAGGTTTCCGACTAGTGTTCCAACTCCGGGGCCGGGCTGGAATATAGCTTCATCAGGCGCCCTCCCGGAGCCTGATAAAGTACGTAGACATGGCAGACCTCTTTGAGCTCGACCAACAAACGCAAGCGGTCGCCCGTATGCAATACCGTATCACCCCGGACAGCAACGAATTCAAGCCCTTCCGCCCCTTGTGTCAGAGCGCCAAAAGCCCAACGAAAAGCGACCGGCGGGGCTGCTTCCTGGGCTTGGGCGGGGACCATTCCAAACAATAAGCATCCTGCTATCAGGAAATAGTACAAAGCGCTCTCCCTGGTTGGGCAAATTCACATTCGTTGAGACGGGTTGAAAAAAACCTGGCAGGGCTCAGCTCCTGGGGCCACCGACGGACTTTGACTTAGACTCCCAAGACTAGAGCCGTTACAACAAATATGTACGGCAAAAAGAACGGATCGCCAAGTATCTACTAGCTAAAAAGTACCGTACAGCGCCGCGATACTGACCCCCAACCACAGCAGCAGATTAATCTGCAAAGGCCGGTCGCCCCAGATGACGGCGGTGGGGTTGGCCCCGCCCCCTTGGCGGTGGACAATATAGAGGTAGCGCAATAAACCGTACAGGACAAAGGGGATGGTCCACTGCATGGCGCCGCCGCCCCCCTCCCCGACCCCCATGGCGTAGAGGGCGTAACAGACCAGGGTGGCCGAGGTCAGAATGGCGATTATCTGGTCTAGGAAAGGCACGCTGTATTCGTTGAGTATGGCCCGATGGTGTCCGGCATCCCCCTCCAACACGACCAATTCCTGGCGCCGCTTGACCACGGCCAGGAATAGCGCCAAGGTGAAGGAGCAGAGGACGAACCAAGTCGAAATGGAGACCTGCAAAACGACCCCCCCACCCACGGCCCGCAGTAAATAACAGGCGGCCACCATCATGACATCGACCAGGACCACGTGTTTAAGGCGGAGCGAATAGGATAGGTTGAGAAGGAGGTAGATCAGGGCGACCCAGCCGAAATCGCGCTGCAGAAAAAAAGCCAGGACCAGGGCCAGGGCCGCCAATATGACCGCCCCTGCCAGGGCGCCCCAAACCGGTACCAGGCCGGCGGCAATGGGACGCTGGGCCTTTTCCGGATGGCGGCGGTCCTGCTCCCTATCACAGACATCGTTAAGCAGGTAAACCGCGCTACTCAGCAGACAAAAACTCCCCACGGCCGCCCATGCCAACCCCAGATAGGCCCCTTCGAAGAGATGCCGTGAAAAGACCAGGGCCGGCAGCAGGAATAGATTTTTGACCCAGTGGCGGGGCCGCAGAGCTATAAAAAAGGGTAGCAGCATGGGCAGAAGGCGAAAAAAAGCGGTTTATCTCCAGGAGATAAACCGCTTGTCAATGGGCCAAAGACATGGGCAAGCGCCCTTATACTTCCATGATCTCTGCTTCTTTGGTCTCGAGCAAGGCATCGATTTTTTTGACGTAAGCGTCGGTCAATTCCTGAATATCGATCTGCCCGTTGCGCACTTCATCTTCGGAAATTTCGCCGTCTTTTTTGGCCTCGTTGAGCAATTCGTTGCCGTCGCGCCGGGCTTGACGCACGGCGATACGTCCTTCTTCGCCCCGCTGGCGGGCGACTTTGGTAATCTCGCGGCGCCTCTCTTCTGTCAAATCGGGGATGGCCAGACGGATGAGAGTGGAATCACTATTGGGGTTGAGGCCCAGACTGGGATCGGATAGAATAGCCTTTTCAATGATCGGAATCAGATTCTGTTCCCAGGGCTTGATGGTAATCAGGCGCGGCTCGGGCACACTTAGCGTCGCCAATTGATTGAGCGGCGTAGAGTTGCCGTAATAATCGACGCGCAGCCCATCGAGCATGGCCACCGAGGCGCGGCCCGTGCGGATACCGGTCAGATTTCGGCCAAGGGCTTCCATGGCCTTCTCCATCTGTTCCTGTACTTCCTGGATAATTTCTTCTAACATAGTAACGCCTCCTGTCCAATAACCGGCAACCGGACTCGGGTCCTTCCTTATTCGTCCTCCCCCAAACGGAAACAGGCGAAGCGGCGAATGGCGATATTCTCGCCTATTTTGGCGATCAGGGCCGTCAGCAGATCGGTTATGGTCTGATCGGGATCCTTTACATACGCCTGTTCCAACAGACAGGATTCCTGGTAGAATTTCTCCAGGCGACCGGTAACGATGCGCTCGGCTATTTTTTCGGGCTTGCCTTCGTTTTTCGCCTGCTCCAAGAAAATGGCCTTTTCACGCTCGACTACATCGGCCCCCAGATCGTCGCGCCCTACCGCCAGCGGGCTTGAGGCGGCGATATGCATGGCTATGTCCTTGGCGAATTGCTGGAAATCGTCCGTCCGCGCGACGAAATCGGTTTCGCAGTTGACTTCAACCAGGACTCCGAGACGGCTACCAGGGTGGAGATAGGAGGTCACAATGCCCTCGCTGGCCTGCCGACCAGAGCGTTTCTCCACCGCCGCAAGCCCCTGCTTGCGGAGGTAATCGACGGCTTTTTCCATATCGCCGTCCATCTCCTGCAGGGCCTTCTTGCAGTCCATCATACCCAGCCCCGTCTGGCGGCGGAGCTCCATCACCATTTTTGCCGTTATTTCTGCCATTATCTTTCGTTTTTCCCTGTCTTAAATGTACTCTAACGCCGGCTCTACTGCCCAGCGGTCTCTTGCTTGGGCTGGGGGGCGGCGGCTGGAGATTCTTCGGCCTCCCCTTCCTGGCGGGCTTTCTCTTTGGCGGCTTTTTCTTCTTCGTTGGCGGCCTTGCCCTCCAGCACAGCGTCGGCAATCACCCCGGCGATCAGGCTGATCGAACGCAAGGCGTCGTCGTTGCCCGGAATGGGATGGGTGACCTCATTGGGGTCGCAATTGGTATCGACGATAGCCACCGAGGGAATGCCCAATTTTTGCGCTTCGCGCACGGCGATATGCTCTTTTTTGGGATCGACGATGAAGATGACACCGGGCACCCCACCCATCTTGCGGATACCGCCCAGGGTCTTGACCAGGCGTTCCTTTTCCTTTTCGAGCAGCAGAATTTCCTTTTTCTTGAGCTGCTCATAGGTACCATCGCCGGCGATGCGGTCGAGGTAATCGAGGTGCTTAATACTCTGGGTAATCGTTTGCCAGTTGGTCAGCATGCCGCCCAACCAGCGCTCGGTGACGTGAAACATACCGCAGCGCTCGGCCTCTTCTTTAATGACTTCGATGGCCTGTTTCTTGGTGCCGACAAAAAGCACTGAACGGCCGGCCCTGACCGCCTTGTTGACGGCGGCGGTGGCTTCGGCGACCTTGCGCACCGTCTTCTGCAGGTCAATAATGTGGATGCCGTTGCGCTCGGTGAAGATGAAGTCCTTCATCTTGGGGTTCCACCGCCGCGTCTGGTGCCCAAAATGGGTCCCGGCCTCCAGCAAATCGCGAATGGCTACTTCGGCCATGATAACTCCTTAGTTAATCCTCCGCCTCTACTTGAAAAAGCCGGCTATTCTGCCGAACTGTTTCTGCACAGAATTCCCGCAGGAGCTACAATACCTGCGGGAACACTCCCGTGCAAAGCAAAAAGGCGTGTGTGATGGAATGAACGGGCTGGAAACTTCCTAGCGCTTGGAAAACTGGAAACGCTTGCGCGCTCCGGCCAGACCGTACTTCTTGCGTTCTTTTTCGCGCGGGTCCCGGGTGAGAAAGCCCGCTTTTTTCAATGTCGCGCGCATACTCTCGTCGCATTTGAGCAGGGCCCGGGCAATCCCCAGACAAGCCGCCCCGGCCTGTGCGGTAAGGCCGCCGCCCCGAGTGGAAATATGGATATCGAAACGCTCGCGCGAATCGGTCAATTGCAGGGGCTGGACCAGGATCATTTCCAGAGATGCGCGGCGCAGATAGTCGCTCACCGAACGACCGTTCATGTAGATTTCACCGGCACCCGGATGCAGGCGCACGCGGGCTACCGAGGTCTTGCGGCGACCGGTGGCTTCAAAAGTTCCCTCTGGCATAGGGCCTTATAACCTTTCGGCTAAGTTGCTGTAATAGTAAAATCTAAAGTTCAATTTTTTCAGGCCGCTGAGCCTGATGGCGATGTTTTTCGCCGGTGTAGATCTTGAGCTTTTTAAACATAGTGCGACCCAGCACATTATGCGGCAACATGCCCCATACGGCCTTTTTTAGGATCTCTTCCGGCTTGGTCTCCAACATCCTGCTATAGGTCATTTCGCGCAGACCGCCCGGATAACCGGTATGGCGGTAGTAGATCTTTTGTTCGGCCTTGCGACCAGTTACGCGAATTTTTTCGGCGTTGACCACGACCACGTAATCGCCGACATCGGCGTGGGGCGTATAGGTCGGTTTAGTCTTGCCCTTAAGGATCTGGGCAATTTCCGAAGCCAGGCGCCCCAGAATCTTGTCCTGGGCATCGACGAGAAGCCATTTGCGCTGAATATCGCCGGCTTTGGGTGTATAAGTTCGCTCGGTCATGAGTGTATTCCGTTATGTTGCTGCACCCTGTGCCTCGGGCGCCTTCCAGGCTGATTGCCAGATAGAGCAATCCAAAATTGATGTAAGCATTTAAAGCTAAACCCTTTACCCCTGACTGTCAAGCCCCTGACGACGCCTCCAGGCCCGCCAAGCCCACAGCCCCCCCAACAGCACCAGGGCCCCGATCAAAACGCGATTGTAATGCCCGAGAAAATCGATTACCGCCGCCCAATTCTGGCCAACCAATAACCCGGCGTAGAGCAATAAACCGTTCCACACCGCCATACTCAAGCCACCGGCCAGGAGCACGGGCCGCCAGGCCAGGCCACCGCTGCCAGCCGCCAAGGCGATAACCGAACGGACACCACTCAAAAAACGGTTCGCTACCACCAGCCACAACCCATAGCGCTGCAGCCAATTATGCACTTTTGCCAGTCTTTCGGCGGCGAACAATCGGCCCGCCCGCCCCTGGAGGAAACGGCGGCCCTGGGTGCGGCCAATATAATACATAACCATGAAACCGGCGGTCCCCCCTACCCAGGTAGTCAGGTAGACCGGCTCCAGCCCCAGGACTCCGCGCCCCACCAGATAGGCACTAAATACAACCACTGCATCGCCGGGCACCGGCGGCAGGATATTTTCGAGGAAAGCACTCAGGCCCAACATCGCATAGGTCCAGATCGGGTTCCATCCCTCAAGGGCCGCGATGATCTCCTGTAAATAAGATTCCATCTCAGTAGATCACCTGAGCCACAGCCTGAGCGGCAATGCCCTCCTCCCGGCCGACAAAGCCGAGCCCTTCGGTGGTGGTAGCCTTGAGCGAAACACGATTCGGGTTCACTCCCAAAACCTGGGCCAGACAACGGCTCATAGTCTCAATATAGGGCGCCAGTTTCGGTTTTTGCGCCATTACCACCGCGTCTACATGAATTATTCGGGCCGACTTAGCGACCAAACGACTGACCACTTCCCCCAATAACACCAGACTGGAAATACCTTTATAGCGCGCATCCGTATCGGGAAATAGGCGGCCGATATCCCCCGCCCCCAGGGCGCCCAACAAAGCGTCAATTACGGCATGGGTCAAAACGTCGGCGTCCGAATGTCCGGCCAGCCCGCGGTCGTGGGGAATCTCGATGCCGCCCAGAATCAACGGCCGCCCAGGCACCAGGCGGTGGACGTCATACCCCTGACCTGTGCGGCTCAGTCTTTCAGGCACAGCAGTTTCCTCCCGGGCGGCATGCCAGGCGGCCCATTCCATGTCTTCGGGTGTGGTAATCTTGAGATTTCGATAATCGCCCTGCACCAGATGCACCGGGTGCCCCAGGGCTTCGACCAGTTGGGCTTCATCGGTGATCGGCCGGTCCTGGGGACGACGGACAAAGGCTTCGAGCAATAGCTGGCGGCGGAACCCCTGGGGCGTCTGGGCGCTCCACAACTGATCGCGTAGCGGTGTTTGCACTACTTGCCCGTCGAGGGCTTGTTTGATGGTATCCTTTACCGGCACGGCGGCCACAGCCGCGCCGTATTGGCAAACCCCCTCCACCACATCTGCGATAACCTGGCCAGAGACAAAGGGGCGCACCGCATCGTGAACCAGGATTATGTCTTCTTCCTCCTTAGTGGCCTGCAAGCCGGCCAGCACCGAAGCCCAGCGTTGCTCGCCGCCAGCGACCATGGGACCTATCGTGGCCGCCGCCAAGCCGGCCAGCACATGCTGGCGACAATAGTCCATATCCTCGGGCCGCAACACCAGGACGATGCGTCCAATCTGGGGGCAGGCAATAAAACGTTCCAGCGTCCAGGCCAGTACTGGCCGACCGGCCAAGGGCTGGTATTGTTTGGGACGCTCGCCACCCAGTCGCGTCCCCTGCCCCCCTGCCGGGATGATGACAGTTGCTGTCAGCTCGGGCATCGACATCGTTTCCCTTAGAGAACCAGCATGGCATCGCCGTAGCTGTAAAACTGGTAACCCGCTGCCAAGGCCTCGGCATAGGCTTTAAGGACCAGTTCACGGCCGGCAAAGGCGGCGACCAGCAGCAACAACGACGATCTGGGCAAGTGAAAATTGGTCACCAATACGTCGACGGCGCGAAATGAGTAGGGCGGATAAATATACAAGTCGGACCAGCCGGTCCCGGGCTCAATACCGCCGTCTTGGCGGGCGCAGGTCTCCAGGGTACGCACCGAAGTCGTACCGACCGCCCATACCCGCCCGCCCTGCTGCCGGCAACGGCTCAATTGGGCGGCGCTTTCCGCCCCTACTTCGTAGTACTCGGCTTCAATACGGTGCTGGCGGGGATCGGCCTGCCGCATCGGTTCAAAAGTGCCCGGCCCCACGTGTAGCAGCACCGGGGCGATGGTTGTCCCGACGGCCTTGATGGCGGCCAATAACTCTTCGGTAAAGTGCAACCCGGCCGTCGGTGCGGCAATGGCCCCGGGCTGTTGGGCAAAAACCGTTTGGTAACGCTGCCGGTCGTTGTCATCGGCGTCGCGGCGGATATAGGGAGGCAACGGCACTTGCCCCTGTTGTTCGAGAAAAGCCGCGACATCGTCGACGGCAAAACGGACCCGCACCCGGCCGCCGCCCGTGTTTTCGACGATATGAGCCTCTACTTGCCCGGCCCCCAACAGCAATTCGGTGCCCGGCACCAGGCGCCGGGCCGGGCGCCCCATGGCCAACCAGGTATCGTCGGGGGCGGGCCGGATCATCATCAATTCTACCCGACCACCGGTAGCCCTGCGCTGTCCGTGCAGGCGGGCGGGGAAAACGCGCGTCTGATTAAGCGCCAAGGTATCATCAGGAGCTATATAATCGATAATATCGCTGAAGCGGCGATGTTCGAAGGTACCCTCCCCGCGGTGCACCACTAGCAGACGGGCCTGGTCGCGCCGGGCGGCGGGGTATTGGGCAATTTGTTCAGCGGGTAAGTCGAAGTCGAAATCGTCGAGGGTCATAGCGAGGGAGCGGGGCCCTGTTGGCCGTCTTTAACGACGAGCGTAGCGAAAAATGGTCCAGAGAATTTTGTATCCGGCCCGCAGCGTGCCGCTTATCGTGCCGGTTATTTTGGAAGTACCTATGCGCTTTCGGTAGCGCACCGGCACTTCAACTATGCGCAATTTGCGGCGGGCGGCTTTGACCTGCATTTCTACGGTCCAGCCAAAGTTGCGATCCTCCATATCCATTTCCTGCAACGGTCCGTAAGCCACCGCCCGGAAGGGCCCCAAATCGGTATAGCGGACGCCGAAGAGCCAGCTAATGAGCCACGTGGCCAGGGCATTCCCCCAACGCGCCTGGGGCAAAAGAGCCCCCTTTTCCCGTTGCCCCAAGGTGCGCGAGCCAATGACCAAATCGGCCCGATCTTTGCGGATGGGATCGACTACGGCGGGCATATCGTCGGGAAAATCACTGTAGTCGCCATCGAGAAATACAACGATATCGACATCCTGCAAAACGGCCAGACCGCTGAGGCAGGCCTGGCCGTATCCACGACGTTCTTCGTACACCACCTGGGCTCCGGCGGCAGCGGCCTGGGCGGCGGTGGCGTCGGTGGAACCATTGTCCACCACTACGACCTGAGCGACCAATCCCGAAGGAATATCGCCCAGCACTTTGCCGATGGACTCTTCCTCGTTGTAAGCGGGAATGACCACGGCGATAACGGGATCAATAACCGCTTCGCCCACAAGCCCTACAGGTGGTCGTCCAGCCAGCGGAAAAAGGTGGCGGCGGCGGCGGGGTCATCGAGGAGGGCAATCCCGTGCGCCGTCGATTGGTTGACCACGACCAGATCCTTGGGTTCGCTGGTCCCTTCGGCCAAGGTCTGGGCAAACAACGGAAAGCTGAGACTGCTGCCATCGTTGAGAGGAATCACATCTTCGCTCCCGACCATGTAGAGCACCGATTGGGGGGTGAAGTCTTCCAGCCCAGAGCCCACCACCACCGGCAGCGACTCGTCGCCGACCCAGAGCCCAGGCGACAATACCACGGCAGTCTTGATGCGCTGCGAAAAGGCCCCTTTGCTGACAAAGGAGACATTACCTCCCACCCCCGTGCCGACCACGGCGACCCGATTGAGATCGGCCTGCGGTTGTTGCCGCAGCCACAGCAGGGCCGCTTCGACATCTAAATAGGTCTCCTCCAAATCCTGCAATTCCAGGACCTGACGATCATCGGGCAGGGCCGTGCCCCCATGGCCCCGCATATCGATAGCGACAACAAAATAGCCGCGGCGCAACATTTCGACATAATGCGGCGTCTGCACCCATTCCTGGTTGTCCAGGGTAAAATCGTGGACCAGGATGACTACCGGCTGAGGTGTTGTGGCTTCCTCGTTGTTGTTTTCGCCCACCCAAGCATTGACCTGGACCCCGTCTACAGAGGGAAAGTCCAGCGCTCGGACTTTGAATACCTCCCCTTGTTGGACGGGAAAATCGGGACCGGTGATTGTCGGCTCGTCGTCGTCGCTGCAAGCCCAGATACCAAAGGCCAGGACCAGCGCCACCAGGGGCCTGCTCAGCCTTTCAACCATGATTATTCTCCCAGGCACCACTCGTCGAGGCGAGCAGGCAACCGCTTGGAGTCTTAACTGGACTTTTGCAAAAATCAGGTGAGGGCAAGATGGTCCATAATCTTTGCGATCTCCCATTTAGCATCCGTTGCTTGTTGAATGGCCCAGGTCAGCGTCTTGCCCAAGACCTCTTTGGCAA
>WLWI01000945.1_pt1 | contig 25575 bp, 17 predicted proteins | sample 6701501 | NCBI WGS metagenome assembly WLWI01 (sample SAMN12718690, study PRJNA515312) | sponge metagenome | isolation source: marine sponge | host: Mycale hentscheli | place: New Zealand: South Island, Marlborough, Capsize Point | collected 2014-11-01 | reverse complement strand
CTTCAACCACCGTGGGAAAGCCGATAATGGCAGGCATGGCATCCAATCCGAGACAGGGGGTGGGGAATGACTACATTTTGCACCAATTAATGCATACTAACCGCGTTTTGCAAAAGTCCAGTTAATTCCTCCCTGGCCGAATTCGTCCACCTGCCCGTCGACAAAACTGAAAGGCGCCGACCAGGGGCTCCAGCCGCCCGGTGAGCCGTCGCGGTCGGTGAACGTATTGTAGGGCAAACGCTGCACCGGGTCGCGCCGGATACCGCTGAGGGCCACATATACAGTGGCGTCGATACGGCTGCCAGAAGGGGGCCAGTCCAATTCCAGGGGCAAACCCGAAAAAGGCGAGACCACCCCCAGGCCGACGCGGCGCTGGTAGATATGGGTATCGAGGGTATTGCCCGCCCGCACCCGCACCAGGACATTGGCCTCGTCGCCTTCGACCTGGCCGCGCCAACGGACCTTACCCCAGTTGACCAAACCTCCAACCGCCGCCGAATCGAATTGGGCATGCAGGCGGGCGGCGGCCGTCTCGTCAGGGCCAATCGAGCCGTCGCGGTCGTCGTCGTCGGTGCGGATATTCTCGAAGGGGATCGGCCGGGAGGGGTCCTCCGGATCGAAATAACGCCGGAAACGGGGCCGCGCCGGGCCCACGTCGATAATTTCGGTGACATAGGCGGCATCGAGGGCGTAACCGTGACCGTAGACTTCTGCCTCGGCCAGTTCCCACGAGGTCCCCTCCGAGGTTGTACTGCCCATATTGATCACCCGCACCCGCTCGGCCGGATCGAGGATAAAATCCTTGACCACCGGCCGGGCCTGGTTAATTTGCTCGGGAACGAGGAAGCGGTTGGCCACCAGCGTAATATTGACGTCACCGCTGCTCGACTGGGTGCGACGAATATCAGAAGGGTGGTCACCGGCGTAGCGCAGACGGAAACTGGGCGGCGTGCGGTCGGGAAAATCGGGCCTGGGCGAATAGCGCACCCGGTCAATGGTGAACAGCCCGTTGAGAGCCGTATTGAGGCCGCCGCCGCGCTGGACGAATTCGCGCGCCGTGAAAATATTGCCGTCGACGGTCTGGCCGCTGCCCGTATCGCCGGTGCGCACCGCGCCGCGGGGCAGGGCGATGGGATCCTGCGGCCCGAAAATACCCGACAGAAAGCGGTCGTCAACCAGGCGCAGGACATTGCGCTGGGGATTGAGGCGAATGGGTCGCACCCAATCGGTCGGCGTCAACTGGTGGGATTGGGGCCGGGCGCGGATGGTATCGCCGGCAGCGACGGCCCAGAACAGGTCGTCGGCGGCATCGTAGATAAACCCCAACTGGCCGGCGACCACGCCGGCCGGCGGTTCATAGGTATAAATCGTCCGCTGCCACTGCTCGGGTAACTGGGCCTGGGGGGCCCGGTCGTCTTCGTCGATCAGGCCGTCGCCGTCGTCGTCAATGCCGTTGACCGGATCTTCGTTGAAACGGCTGTCGTAATCGTCGTCGCCGTATTCGGGCGGATCGCGAAAAAAAGGCACATCGAGATAACCGGCACGAATAGTGGGATTGAAGATAATATCGCCGGTCATCAGGCCATCTTCATTGATCAGGCCGTCGCCGTCGTCGTCCAACTGCGGATCGGGGCCGTCCTCGTCGATCAGACCGTCGCGGTCGTCGTCGACGCCGTTGACCGGATCTTCATTATAAAGCAGATCGCCGTCGTTATCGACCAGATTGACCGGATCTTCGTCAATTAGATCGTCACCGTCGTCGTCCACTACTATTTCCACAGCGTGACTGCCGCCCCAGACGTGATCGGGCTTGAAACTGACACCTGAATCGAGAATAAAACTGACCGGATGCAGGCGCCAGGGCTGGTCCGCGTCGCCGACGCGCCAAATATCGGCCCAAACGCCTTTTCCGGGCACCAGGCAGACGGCCGCCAGCGCGATACCGCAACCAAGGCGAAAACCTTTCATAGTCGTTCCCCTTTCTGAAACCCCAATAAAATACTGGAGCTCACGAATCAAAATAGTTCGGCAACGGCTCGGCTCCAAGCAAAAAAAGGATCCGCCAGCCCCGGACTGTCGGGGATTTTCTCCTTTATCCCTTTGTGCCTATTTTAGTACCCCTACTTTTACGACCTCCAAACGTCCTACCATATAGAAAGTCCCGCCCATGGAATTTTCCGCCGAGCGCTACCAAGAAATGACCTATAACCGCTGTGGCAGCAGCGGCCTGCAATTGCCGGTTTTGTCGCTGGGCTGCTGGAACAACTTTGACGACAAGGCCGATCCGGCCGCCATGCTGGCCCTGTTGAGCCGCGCCTTCGACCTGGGCATAACCCATTTCGACCTGGCCAATAATTACGGCCCGGCCCCCGGCGCCGCCGAAACCAACGTCGGCCATCTACTCAACGACCAATTCAAGGCCCATCGCGACGAATTGATCATTTCCACCAAAGCCGGCTACGGCATGTGGCCCGGCCCCTACGGCGACGGCGGCTCGAAAAAATACCTGGTGGCCAGCCTCGACCAATCCCTGCAACGCCTAGGTCTGGATTACGTCGATATCTTCTATCACCACCGGCCCGACCCCGACACCCCAATGGAAGAAAGCCTGGACGCCCTCGACCTGATCGTACGCCAGGGCAAGGCCCTCTACGCCGGGGTCAGCAATTACAAAGGCCAGGGCACCGCCGCCGCCCATCGCCACCTGGCCGACCGGGGCCTCCCCCTCACCGTCAACCAGGTCTCCTACAATATGCTGCAACGGGGCATTGAAACAGACCTGCTGCCCTATGCCCAAGCCCTAGGCGTCGGCGTGGTGGCCTTTGTGCCGTTGGCCCAGGGCCTGCTGACCAATAAATATCTCGGCGGCATTCCCACCGATTCGCGCGCCGCCCGCCCCGAGGGCACCCTACAATCCGGCCGGGTGACCCCAGAGGTAATCGCACGGGTCGAGAAGCTGGCCGCCATCGCCCAAAGACGCGGCCAGAGCGTCGCCCAGCTGGCCCTCTCCTGGGTCCTGCGCGACGCCCGTATCACCACCGCCCTGATTGGCGCCAGCCGCCCCGAGCAAATAGACGAGAATGTCGCCGCACTCTCCCAAGCGCCCTTGGACGCCGACGAGCTGGCCGCCATCGACGCCGTCCTCCAGGACTAACCGCCGCCATGCAAAAGCGCCTTCCCCACAGCTTCCAGGCCTATCTGGCCCATCGCGACCGGACCGCCCTGGGAGCGGGGGAGGGGTTATCTTGGCGGGGCTTCTGGAGTGGCGCCTGTCTCAGTCTGCTGCTGGCCACTGGGGCCCCCTACGCCGATACGGCCATGCGCGCCACCTTCATGGCCTGGGACTTCAATACCCCGGGGGCCATTTTCATTTTCCTGGTTCTGGTCGGCCTGCTGAATACCCTTTTCAAATTAGGCAGCCGCTCCACCGCCACAGCCGCCGTGCTGGCGACGGTGGCCCTGGCCGGTTACCTCTATTACTGGCCCCGCTTTGACTTCGCTGCCCCCGGCTGGATCGGTGCCACGTTCCTGACCGCCTGCGCCCTTATCAACCTGCCCCTGACCCTGCGCGGTTCAGGCCTGGCCTTGGGACGGGCCGACCTGATCCTGGTCTATTTCATGCTCCTCATCGTCTCGGCTCTGTGCTCAATGGGGATGAGCGAGCAATTGCTGCCCATTATCGCCGCCGCCTTTTACTACGCCTCGCCGCAAAACAAATGGGCCGCCGAGATCTTCCCCCACTTCCCCCGCTACCGCATTGTCGTCGATGACAACGGCGAAAACCGCGCCTTTTTCGAAGGACTGGAGGGCAACGGCGCTATCCCCTACCAAGCCTGGATCGAACCGCTAATCTGGTGGGGCCTGTTCCTGTTGGCCCTATACACGGCCATGGTCGCCATTGCCGTCATCACCCGGCGCCAGTGGATGGAGCGCGAGCGCTTGGCCTACCCCATCGCCCAGGTCGGTCTGGCTATAATCGAGGGTGAGAAGCGCGGCCAATTGGTCAACGACTTTTTCAAACAACGCGCCCTGTGGGCCGGTTGCGCCATCCCCATGTTCATCGGCAGCCTCAACGCCCTCTACCATTACTTCCCCTCGGTACCGCGGATCAATCTGCTGTGGAATATGTCTTTTCTGCAGCACCAGTCACTGCAATTGCGCGTCAGCTTTGTCATGGTCGGTTTTTCCTATCTGATCAGCACCAGCATTTCGGCCGGGCTGTGGATATTCCAGCTGCTAGCCAAAGTCGAATCGGAAACCCTCAGGCTGGTCGGCATCCAATCGCAGCAGCGCTTTGTCTATGGCATTGCCGACCAACCCTATCTGGCCTACCAGGGCGGCGGCGCCCTAATCGCCCTGGTATTGGTGGGCCTGTGGACCGGCCGCGGCCATTTCAAAAACGTCCTGGCCAAAGCCCTGGGCCGGGCCCCTCAGGTAGACGACAGCGACGAGATCATGTCCTACCGCGCCGCTGTTATAATGCTGGCCACCTCCGTCGTGGTAATGACCGGCTGGTTGTGGCTGATGGGTGTGGCCTTATGGGTCGCCGTTGTCTTTTTAGTGCTGGCCCTGCTCATTTTTATCGGCATCACCCGCGTCGTCGCCGAAGCCGGGCTGGCGGCGGTGCGCTCGCCGATGATCGCCCCCGACCTGATGATCCAAGGCCTGGGTTCCACCCTGGTGGGGGCCAGCGGCGTGCTCAATTTTTCTCTGGCCTATATCTGGTGCGCCGATATCCGCATTTTTGTCCTGGGCCTGTGCGCCAACGGGCTCAAGTTGATCGACCAGCTCGATCTGGGCAGCCGCCGGCGGGTGCTGTGGGGCTTTTTCCTGGCCCTCTTCATCGGCTCGGTAGGCTCGTGCTGGATTGTCCTGCACATGGCCTACAAACACGGCGGCATCAACCTGGTGGGTTGGTTCTTTAAAGGCGGGCCCCAGGTCGTCTACGGCAATGTCCTGCGCAATTTGGAACCCTCCGGAGTCGCCTGGGACGGTCTCGGTTTTTTCTTTGGCGGTGGCGCTGCAATGCTGGCCATGATGTGGGCCCGACACCGCTTTTTGTGGTGGCCCCTGCACCCGTTGGGCTTTCCGGTGGCGGCCAACCACCTGATGAACAAGGTCTGGTTCAGCATTTTCCTTGCCTGGCTAATCAAGGTCGTTGTGCTGCGCTGGGGCGGCCCGGCGCACTACAAGAAAAGCGTCGTCTTCTTTTTGGGGCTGATCATGGGCGAAGCTCTGTGTAACGGCCTGTGGATAGTCATCGACTATTTCACCGGCAAAATGGGCAATATTGTCTTTATCTTGGGCTAAGAGGCGCAGACGCATTGGCCAAGCCGGCATCCCCGCACCGGCAAAATACCAAGCTTCCAGTACTATTTGAGCCGGGCTCCAACCAACGCGCCAGGCTAAAGAGTAAGACGCCAGGGCTTGGCTTAGGTATAAAAGCCCTTTTCGCCCATTCAACTGAATGAGGAATTGACGATGAAAACGATAGCCCTTCTCGGCCTTACAGTCTGGCTCAACGCCTGTGCCACTGGACCTACGCCCAATAAGCTCGAAGCCCCCCCACTGGCCCCGCCCCTTAGCCAGGATGGCCAGCTGTTGCGCGCCAGCCCCGAATCGCAGGGCATTTCGTCGGCGGCCATCCTCGATTTCGTCGAATACGCCGATACCCATATCGACGCCCTGCACAGTATTATGCTGTTGCGCCACGGCCGCGTCGTCGCCGAAGGCTGGTGGCCTCCCTACGCCGCCGAGCATCCACACCAGCTGTTTTCGCTGAGCAAATCCTTTACCTCGACGGCTATCGGCATGGCCATAGAGGAAGGCTTGCTGGAGATCGACGATCCGGTTTTGAAATTCTTCCCCGAGGACGCCCCGGCCGAGCCCAGCGACAACCTGAAAGCCCTGCGCATACGGCAGTTATTGTCGATGGCCACCGGCCATACCGAAGACTCGCTGAATTCCTTCTTTGGTGGGGACTACGACAGCTGGGAAAAGGCTTTCTTGGACCAGCCAGTGGACCATCAGCCCGGTACCCTCTACCTCTACGATTCCGGGGCCACGTACATGCTGTCGTCGATTATTACCAAAGTCAGCGGCCAGTCGCTGCTCGAATACCTGCAGCCGCGCCTGTTCGCACCGCTGGGTATTGCCGACCCAACTTGGCTTTCGGTGCCGCCTGGGATCAATACCGGCGGTTGGGGCCTCAAGATCAAAACCGAGGATATCGCCCGTTTCGGCCAGTTGTATCTGCAGCGGGGCCAATGGCGCGGGCGGCAGTTGGTAAGCGAGGCCTGGATCGAGGAAGCCACCTTGCGGCAGATGTCCAACGGCAGCGACCCGGAAAGCGATTGGGCCCAGGGCTACGGCTACAAATTCTGGCTCTGCCGGCACGACGCCTACCGCGCCGACGGCGCCTTTGGCCAGTTTTCCATAGTCATGCCCGAGCAAGACGCCGTGCTGGCCATTACCAGCGGCGCGGGAGATACGCAACAGGTCTTGGACGCGGTATGGGACCACCTGCTGCCGGCCATGCAGGCGGCCCCCTTGGCCGAAGATCCAGACACCCAGGAGAAATTAACCGAAAGCCTGGCTGGCCTGGCCTTTGCCCCGCAACAGGGCGAGCCGACCTCGCCCATGGCTGCCCGGGTCTCGGGGAAGAAATATACTTTCACCTTAGACCCGGACGATTGGCGCGAAGCCGAGAATATCTCTTTCTCTTTCAGCGACGCCGGCACCCGCGTAACCTTCACCGATGCCCGGGGCACCCAGGAAATAGCCTCCGGGTACGGCCAATGGGTCCAAGGCAGGACCCAATTCGGCGATCTATTCCAGGAATGGGACGACCGGGCCGTCGCCGCCAGCGGCGCCTGGACCGCGCCGGATACCTACGTCCTGCAACTCTGCTTCTACGAGACGCCTTTCATGGCGACGATCACCTGCCAATTCACCGACGCGGGGCTGCTCTACGACTACCGCGCCCATGTCGACTGGGGCGATCCCAAGCGGCCGCAACTGGTAGGCCGGGTGGATTAATGCCCGATTGACTTCAAAATAACCGAATGTTTCCTGCCTGTAGCGAAGAGCCACCCGTCGGTCACCCGGACATCTTCACATCAAATGGGTATAAAATATGACGTATCGCGTGCTAGTCTCGACCGACCTGGGCGGCGACCCCGACGATATCCAATCGCTCTACCGCTTGGTCCATTATTCCGACATCCTCCGGGTCGAGGGGATCACCTCGTGCACCGGGCCGGGCAGCCAGCCCAGCGCCGACCTGATCCGCCATTGGATCCGGCGCATCGACGTCGACCACCTGCGCACCCAGGGCTACCCAGAACTGATGACGGAGGACCAATTGCTCGACGGCGTCGTCCAGGGCGCCACGACCGCTGGACCGCCCGGACTGGGCCAAGCCACAGCAGGCTCGCGCAAAATCGTCGAACGCGCCCTGGCCGAAGCCGACGATATCCTCTGGGTAGCCGTCTGGGGTTCCATCACCGATGTCGCCCAGGCCCTGCACGACGCCCCCGCCATTGCCCCGCGCATCCGCATCAATTATATCGGCTCGTCGAATACGGTCAACGATCCGGCGGCGCGTGATTTCGTCTACCAATTCATGGCCGAGCAGTACCCGCAGCTGTGGTGGATTGAAAACGGTGTCCTACCCAAGCTCAGTCGCGACACCTTCCGCGGCGTCTACCAAGGCGGCCAACAGGACGGCGGGTGGGGCAATATCGCCTTTATCGAGCAGCATATCAGACACCGCGGTACCACGCACAACGGGCTCTTCGCGGAAAAATGCGGCGACGCCTTTCCGGTGGCCACCTGGCCGGCCGGTTCCCTCAAGGAGGGCGACAGTCCGACGCTGCTGCACTTATTGTCGCCCCCATGCGGCAACGTCGGCGACGTGGACGACCCCACGGCAGAGAGCTGGGGCGGCCAGTACCGCCGCCCCGCCCCCCAACGCTTCCCCAATTACTACGCCGATCTGGACGCCGATGCCGCTACCTGCCAGGAGACCATCGCGCGCTGGCGCGTCGCCTTTTTATCGCATTGGCAAAAGCGCTGGCTGCGCTATTGAAAAAGGCTGGTGTTGGTTCATTTGGTTGGCTATGTTGAAAAATCGTCTATCATCCCTTCTCTACCGTCGATTTCCGCCAGGGCAACTGGCTGCAAAGCCGCCTTCACCATGAATACCAAAGAACTCTTTTTTATACTCCACAGAGCCGCCGATGGATCAATCCTGCTGGTCCGCGAAGGGTCGATCTGGCGCCTGCCCGCCTATCCCGGGCCCGTGCCAGAAGACATCGGTTTTGTCGATCCCCATCCCTTCAACGATTGGTTCACCGACCGCTACGGAATCCCGGTCAAACGGCGCTACCCCTTGGTTATGCCCGAGGCAGACGAGGCTTTTTTCGTCCTTGAGTCCGAGCCGTCAGCCGACGCCCTGACCCAGGAGGTCAGCTGGATCAAAGCCGCAGACCTCAACCGGCTCGTAATGCAGCCGTCCGCACACCAGGACCTGCTCAGGAACTGGTCCAAAACGCCGCCCCAATCGGCGACGGTACCCGCCGCGGCCCCGGCCGGCTACCAGGCCTCCCTCTCCTGGATGCACCAGCATCTGGAAAACAGAAAGACCCCGCTTACCGGCCCCATCCGGCAAATAAAAAACGCCTACGTTTCCACCGTCTTCCAAGGCCCCACGCGCAACGGCTCGGTCTATTTAAAGATTATCCCGCCGGTCTTCATACGCGAGGTCGAAATCACCACCCAATTGGCCGAATGGGGCTTCGTTCGGCTGCCCGAAATGATCGCCCTCAGCCCCGAGCGCGGCCTCATCCTGAGCCAGGATATGGGCGGCTGCGACCTGACAGACTGCCCCACCCGGCCCCATATGGAAGCCCTGCTACGGACCTACGCCCAGATTCAACTGGCCGCAATCGACCGGATCAAGCCGCAATCACCGGCCCCCTTCTACGATACCCGTCTCAGCCTATTATCCGACCAGCTCGAAGCCCTTTTCGCCAGTGCCACGGCTCATTTAGAGGGCTCCCCCTATGCCCTAAACGCCGACGAAAAGCACCGCCTGCAACGCCAATTGCCCACCTGGAGACAGCGCTGCCAGTCGATTCTGCAAACCCCTCTACCCGATACCCTGGACCACGGCGATTTGCGCCCGGGCAATATCCGCATTACCGCCGACGGGCTGATTCTGTACGATTGGGCCTGGAGCGCCCTGACTCATCCTTTTGTCGGCGTTGTCGGATTCCTCCACATTATTCGCCGCACATTGGATTCGGACGACCGGAATTTTCTCCGCGACACCTATCTCGAATCGTGGTCTAATTATGCCTCGGGCGACCAATTGCGTCGTCTTTTCGACCAAGTCGCAGAGATCCTGCCCCTCCTCGCCGTCGCCATCGACGGGGCGTGGCTCAAGGCCATCGAACAGGCCCTGCAGGGCCGGCCCCCAGTACCGCTCAGCACCGACGCCTATACCCTGGGGTGGCGCCAGTACTACCACAATAAGGTCTTGCGCCGACTCTTTTAAACGACCGAGCGCTGGCCAGGTCTTTTACCTATATTTTTCTGCAACTACCTCTCATCTCACTCCAATTAAAACACTATGAAACGCCCCAATATCCTCATTCTCTATACCGACCAACAGCGCTGGGATGCCCTGGGCGCCGCCGGTAACCCCCAGATCAAGACGCCGCATCTGGATGCTCTGGCCGCAAGCGGGGTCAATTTCTCGCGCCATTTCGTGCAAAATCCGGTGTGCATGCCCAGCCGCATCAGCTTCCTTACCGGGCAGTATCCCTCCACCCTGGGCATCACCCATATGGGCGTGCCGGTCCCCGAGGACACTCCAACGCTGCCGCGGCTGCTCAAACCCTACGGTTACCGCAGCGCCAATATCGGCAAATTGCACTTTCTACCGCACGCCAACCGCGACCACCGGGTACCGCACCCCGACTACGGCTTTGACCACCTCGAAATATCCGACGAGCCCGGCGTCTACGAAGACGCCTACCGCGCCTGGGTGCGCCGCCTGGCCCCCGACCAACTCGACCATCTCAGCGTTGGCCTCCCGCCCGCCACCGATGTCTGGAACCGCGCCATGGGGGTCAAGGACACTGTCCATCACCCATCTGACGGGCCACGCTTCGACTTTAAAGGCGCCGTGCCCTTTCCCGGCCAGGCGACCTATACCCACAGCGCCTTTGTCGCCGAACAGACGCTGGAATTCATCGACAACCAAAGCGACGCCCAGCCCTTTATGTGCATTGCCGGTTTCTACTCGCCGCACTCGCCCTGGGTGGTGCCGCAACAATTTCTCGACCTCTACGATCCCGACCAGCTCGAATTGCCGGTCTTCCCGCCCGACTTGGAAGCCCAACGCGGCCCCGACCATTTCCCCGAATCGCAGCTGCGCTCGGCCCAGCACGGCTATTACGCCATGGTCAGCGAGGTCGACCATCATGTAGGCCGTATCCTGGCCCGGCTGCAGGAACGCGGCCTGAGCGAGGATACCATCGTCCTATTCACCTCCGACCACGGCGAATGGCTGGGCGAGCACCTGCGCTACGGCAAGGGCCACCCCGGCGCCGATGCGGTTAGCCGCGTGCCCCTTATTGCTCGCTGGCCCAGTGGTGGCTGGGTAGGCGGCCGGACCGTTGACGATATTGTCGCTGCTGTCGATGTGGTCCCTACCCTTATGGAGGGGGCCGGCATGCAGATAGCACCTCATTTGCAGGGCCAGAGCCTGGCACCCGCCCTCACCGGCCAGTCGTGGCAGGGACGCGGCAGCGCCCTGATGGAAAGCAATGGCTGGAAGAATCTGCGCACCGACCGCTATCGCTATTTGGTGCACGAGGACGGCCACGAGAGTTTATGGGATGTGCAGGAAGATCCCAGCGAATACCGCGACGTAGCCGACGATCCGGGACATGCCCAGGTATTGGCCGATATGCGGCACCGGTTGTTGCAGCAGTTGGTGGGGCAGGAACGGCCGTTGGATCGGGCCTGGACTTATTGAAGGTTTAGTTAGCCAGGACAAGCCTTTGGGGGAATTTATCTAGCCGCCAAAGTTTACGCGCTTGGTCCTATCGAAGACTCCACGTCTTTGTGTAATACCGCCGACCAAGCCCCTTGGGTGGGTCGGCTGGAAAGGGCAGTGGGGGAATGGCGGCGGGGCAGCTGGAGGCTGGGCGGGCGGCGCAGCCGGGCGGCGGCGGGAAGGCCGCAAGCGGGCCTCACTGCCCCTGGAAGACGGCCCACCCAAGGGGCGCCAAGCATCACGTTATTCTTGCAAACACCAATAACACACCGAGCATAAACCATGACGAACCCGACAGAAACCACCGCCCAGAACACAGACGCCATCCAGCAACAATACCAAACCGACGGCTTCTACATTCCCGACGGGCCGATTCTCCCCGACGATATTGTCGCGGCCGCCACAACCGGTATGGACGCGGTGCGGGAAGGGCGCTACGATACCGGCCAGCCGCCGCAAACCTCGCGCTGGAATCCGGGCGATGACCCCGACGAATTGTGCAAGATTGAATTGCCGCAGCAAGCCGATTTGGGGATCCGCGCCCTGGTCAGCCACCCGGATCTGGGCCGCTGGGCCGCCCGTGTGACCGGAGCAAAGATGGTACAGGTCTGGTGGACCCAATTGCTCTATAAACCGCCCCAGCGCCCGGGGGTGGAAGCTGAGCTCAATATCGGTTGGCACCAAGACCGGCACTACTGGCAGGCCTGGGCCGAGGGCTGCGAGCTTTTCACCGCTTGGGTAGCCCTCAGTGACGTAGCCGCTGATACTGGCCCCATGCGCTTTGTCCGCGGCTCGAACCAGTGGGGCCTGCTCGACGACGGCGGCTTCTTCCGCCAGGACCTGGACGACCAACGCGCCGACATCCCCGTGCCCGACGGCCAAAACTGGGAGGAACAGCCCGCCCTGCTGCCTCCCGGCGGGGCCAGCTTCCACCACTGCCTCACCTTTCACGGCAGCAGCGCCAATACTTCGGCCGGCCCCCGGCGCAGCCTGGCCATTCATATGCGGACGGAAAAATCGGCCCCAGTCGACGACGCCCGCGCCGGCCTCACCGCCTTTATCGACGACCCCGAGCGCAACCCCGTTATCTACCAGGAATAAAGACCCGTGGACCCACAAATACTAGCAAGAGAACCCGGCCTGGCCGACAATTGCCTGGCCCCGCACCACCGCGACGAACTCGACGAGCAGGGTTTCACCATTCTGCCCGATATCATCGACCCCGACTGGCGCGCCGAATTGGCCACACTCTTTGACCAACTGTGCGAAGAGGAAGGCGACCAAGCCGGCCACGAGGTCAATATCGTCCCCGGGGTGCGCCGCCTGGCCGACCTGGCCAATAAAGGCGCCGCCTTTGACCGCACCTATACCCACCCTGTGCTTTTACAAGCCGTCTGGCACGTTTTGCAGCGCCCCTTCAGACTGCATTCCCTCAACGGCCACGATCCCCTCCCAGGCCACGGCCAGCAAACTCTGCACACCGATTGGGGCGGCGAGCGCAGCCGTTTCCACGTCGTCAATTCAATGTGGATGCTCGACGATTTTACCCCCGACAACGGCGCCACGCGCGTCGTCCCGGGCACCCATAAGCTGCCGGAAAAACTAGATCACTATGTCGAAGACCGCCTGGCCCCGCGCGACGACGAGGTGCAAATGATTGCCCCGGCCGGCTCGGTCGGCATCTTCAACGGCAGCATGTGGCACAGCTGCCGCCACAACGACAGCCAACAGACTCGCCGCACCCTGCACGTCGCCTTTATCGCCCGCGAGCACGCCCAACAGACCGACCAGAAAAAATACCTGCGCCTGCAGACCGACCAGCGCATTGGGCCGTTGGGGCGCTATATCCTAGACGTGTGAAAGGGCGGGGCCAAACGCGCCCTTCCCTCTCATCGACCCGTATATCGGCATCCGGCGGCAATAACCTCTTGCCGTCTTTGTCCAGAAATCTGGACTAACGCCCAAAAAACTGGACAGGGATGCCGCGGGCCCCATCCAGCACAAAGCTAAAAAAACACTTACAATTCTAATTTTTCAATAAGTTACCCCCAACTCTTCGAGATGGTATACAGTGATTTGGCACGGCATTTGCGCTAATATCAAAAGTGCTGTTATCCATCCCTCTTTGCTCGGGTTTGTTCCGTATGTTCAACGCCCACTGGCTCCACCGTGCAGCCTTTTTGTTGCTGGGAATTCTGGCTGCCCCCGCCACTAGTCAGCCCTTTTTCACCGAAGTGACCGACCAAGTCGCCCCGCCCACGGACCTGAGTCGCACGGTCACCTTCGGCGATTATAATAACGACGGATGGCCCGATTTATTCCTGGTCCAGTGGGGGCAGTCAGACTTCAGCGGCCAATTATTCCTGCTCACTAATCAGGGCAACGGCCACTTCGACTACAACCCAACTATTTGGGACTTCAATCCGACGACTGTCGGCGGCGGCGGTTCGCTCTTCGGTGATTACGACAACGACGGCGATCTCGATCTGTTCGTCGCTATGGGCGCCTGGTCCGCCCAAAGCCCCAATATCCTGCTGCGCAACGATCTGGGGCATTTTACCGATATCACCTCGGCAGCTAACCTCACGGACGTACGAACTACAGACAACGCCATCTGGCTCGACTACGACCAGGACGGCTATCTCGATCTGTACATAAGCGATATGTATGACGGAGCTTTGAATTCCCCTCCCCCAACCCGCAACCAACTGCACCGCAATGAAGGCGACGGTACCTTCAGCAATGTGACTCAGGAAGTCGGCCTCGACCTAGCCCTGAATCTTTGTTGCGGCGGCAGCAACGGCGGCATGCTGGCCAGCGACCTGGATGGGGACACCTGGCCGGAACTTTATCTGGGCGTTTTTGAAGGGAACAATCGGCTGTTCCGCAACGACGGTCAGGGGCATTTCGCCGATATAACCACCGGCGAATTGGACGACCCCGGCCAGGCGCACGGCATTGCGGTAGGCGATATCAACAACGACGGCGATTTGGATATCTTCCAGACCGCCGGGGCCGATAACGAATTGGAACACCGTTCGCTGCTGCTGCTCAATCAAGGGGACGGAAAATTCCTCGACGTCACGGAAGGCGTGGGCCTAATCGCCGCCCGCAGCACCAAAGCCGCCGATCTGGGCGATATCGACAACGACGGCGACCTCGACCTGGTCACCGGCAACCCCAATTTCCTCTTCCTCAACAACGGCGATGGTATCTTTGAGGATTTTACCGGGCAATCCGGATTTGGCCGTACGGCCATTGTTGTAGGACTCACAGATTACGATCTGGACGGTTGTCTCGATGCGGTATTTGGCCATGGCCAAAGCGATAATTACCAGGGACCCTATGGAAACCTGCCGGCGCCTATTTACCGCAATAATTGCAACGACAACCATTGGCTGAAAGTGGAATTGATCGGCACAGAAAGCAACCGCAACGGCGTTGGTGCCCGGGTAGTGGCTTATTCAAACGGATTGGCGCAAACGCGCGAGATTTTTGGTGGGCTAGGTTACCAGCAAAGCGAGATGATCGCCCATTTCGGCCTGGGGGCAATCGATCGGGTCGACAGCCTGGAAATTCACTGGCCTTCGGGACGGACCAGCACCCTGACTACCATTGCTGCCGACCAGAAAATCCGCCTCTTTGAAGGGCGCCCCGGTTTCCACCCCGTGCAGCCGACCCGCTGGACCAATAACCTCCCCGATTCGCTGCGCAACGGCAATGTGTTGCAAATCGACGCCACGGTCCATCCCGCTCTCTTTGCAGCCGAGGCCCAGATCACCCGTGTCAGCGCCGATTTCAGCTATTTGGGCGGCCCCTCTGCCATCGATTTGACCGACCTGGGCGACCAGACCTACCAACTGGACTTCTCTTTTCCAGTATCCAGTATCACCAACGGTCGAAGGCCCGTATCCATCCTCATCGAGCAAGAGACCCCGCTGGGCCCCTACTGGACGCGGCTAAGCAAAAATATCGCCGTCTGGCCCGCCGCCGACCTGCCCATCCTGACCGACGCACTAGACACTCGCTGGACAGTAGAAGGAGTAAAGGGAATCGAGGCGATTAATCTGACTCATCGGGACACAGTATTTCAGGGCTCGACCGCCGCCGCCTTCCAGGTACGCCCTGAAAGCACGGTGCGCCCTTGGGAAGTCAGCCTTTCTACCAGCGCGCCGATCAATCCGGCATTCGGTTATCAGACTTTGCGCCTGGCCCTCCAACTCGACCAACTCCAACCGAGCGCCTTCAATACGCTATTCCTAAAAATAAACGAACGATTTTTGAATTTATTGGGCTCGGAGCCCGTAATCGATCTGCAGCGATCCGAATGGCAGATCGTCGAGATCCCCTTGGCCGACGTGCCTGTTTTGCGCCTTGAATCAATCGCTATACTAGGCAATCTGACCGGCACCTTCTATCTAGACGAACTAACCCTGTCAATCGATCCTCCCCAAGCCAATCCCACCGCCGTGGCCGAAAACGACATTGGCACGCAGCCCCATACTTTCGACCTGGCGCAGAATTTCCCCAACCCTTTCAACAGCGGCACTAATATTCCTTTCCACCTGCCTGCGGACGGCTCCGTGGAATTGGCCGTCTTCAACCTGGCCGGCCAGCGAGTGGCCACTCTGCTCCAGGGCGACCACCAGGCGGGCCACCACACCATCGCCTGGGACGGCCGCGACGACCAGGGCCGCCCCCTGGCCTCGGGTCTGTATCTCTACCGCCTGCAAACCGACGCCGCCCGCCAGACGCGCAAGCTATTGCTGCTGCGCTGAGCCCCCAGGCCGATACCCTAGCCAATATTGCCGGGACTTTCCCCTCGGATTCAGCCGCTAAAAGTCCAGCGTGCCCACGAGGCGACCCGCTTTATCTCCATGGCCCCCTCGCCCTCAGCCCTCAATGCGGTTTTGCCGCCTCCATCATCGGCAACGCCCTGTCCATAGAAGACCAGAGTCGCAAGCTCGAAACACTGGTAGAGACGGTCCGAGTGATTTGATAGAGGAATTCCGTCGCCCCAGTACCTACGGCACCCTATAAATCAGCTAGCGACCATTGGCCAAGCCTCTGGGGTAGGCTGGCTGGAAGGCGGGCAGTGGGGGTGTGGTGTGGGGCAGAGCGGGGCCGGGACTCTCAGCGGCGCAGCCGCTGGGGGGAGTGGCTGGGGGCAGGCCCCGCTCGGGACTCACTGCCCGCCTGGAAGCCGGCCTACCCCAGAGGCGTCCAAGCATACCGTTCCAGAACTACATACATCCTAGCGACCAACAACCACCGGACCATATTGCCGCCACCCAACCTGCTGCCTATCTTAGGCCGTCCTCTCCCTTGCCCCCAACCCACGGCCACGCCCATGCCCGCCCCCAATATTGTCTATATCCACTCGCACGACACCGGCCGCTACGTGCAGCCCTACGGCCACGCCATTCCCACACCCAATATCCAGCGCCTGGCCGAAGAGGGCGTCCTCTTCCGCCGCGCCTTTTGCGCCAACCCCACCTGCTCGCCCAGCCGCGCCGCCCTGCTCACCGGCCAGTGGCCCCACACCTGCGGCATGACCGGTCTAGCCCACCGCGGCTGGCACCTCAACAACCCCAAGCACCTGCTGGCCCACACCTTGCAACAAGCCGGCTATACCACCGCCCTGGCCGGCTTCCAGCACGTCCTCAAAGACGCAGCCGACGGCGGCTTCACCCGTATATTACCGCAGGAAGACGCCGAAACGCCCACCGAAGACCGGGCCGCCGCCTTCCTGGCCGAAACGCACAGCGGCCCCTTTTTCCTCGACGTCGGCTTTAGCGAAACGCACCGCAAAGGACGTGGCTTCGACCCACCACCCAAAGGCAAGACGCCCACCAACCCGCACTACGTGCAAGTCCCCGCGCCTTTCCCAGACACCGAGCAGACGCGCCTCGACATGGCTCAGTATATTGACGCCGCCCGCACCCTCGACGCCAAAATGGGCCGCGTCTTTGCCGCCCTGGAAGAAAACGGCCTGGCCGACAATACCCTGGTCATCTGCACCACCGACCACGGCATTGCCTTCCCCACCATGAAGTGCAATCTCACCGATCACGGCATGGACGTAATGCTCATCGTCCGTGGGCCCGGCGGTTTCTCCGGCGGCCGAGTGGTAGACGCCCTGGTCAGCCAAATAGACCTCTACCCCACTGTCTGCGCCCTGGCTGGTATCGAGCCTCCCGGACATCTTCAGGGGACTTCCTTGCTGCCACTTATGGCAGGCGCCGGATCCATCCGCGACGAATTATTCGCCGAAGTCAATTACCACGCCTGCTACGAGCCCCAGCGCTGCATCCGCACCGACCGCTACAAATACATCCGCCGCTTCGACCAGCGCCAGTACCCAGTAATGCCCAATTGCGACGCAAGCCTGACCAAGGACTATTTTATCGACCAGGACTGGCGCCAGCGCCCTCTCGAACGAGAGCGCCTCTACGACCTGGTCTTCGATCCGCACGAAAGCCACAATCTGGCCACCGACCCGGCCTACCAGGACGTGCTACAGCCATTGCGGCAACGTCTTGAAACTTGGCAGCAAAGCACCGACGACCCGTTAGTCCAAGGCCGCCCCATAGTGCCCCCGGCCGCCGCGCAAATAAACGACCCAGACGGCCTGGCGCCCAAAGACCAGCGCTTTCCCGCCCGTGAATATTTAGGAATTTACCCAGAGGAATAATATGACCGCCATCCCGCCCGGAGCCCGCCCCCAGTACGAACGCAACGGCTTTTTCTTAACCCCGCCACTGCTCCCCGCCGATCTGATCGCCGACGCCATTGAGCGTATGGACGCGGTCAAAGACGGCCATTACGAAACCGGCATCGAGCCCCAGGGCCGCAGTCTGGCCCCGGGCGAAACGCTCGACAAATTGTGCAAAATAGACCAGGCGCACCGCTGCGACAACACCATCCGCCAGCTCCTTACCCACCCGGCCATCGGCCAGTGGGCCGCCGCCCTGACCGGCGCCGAAATGGTGCAGATATGGGCCAGCCAATTGCTGATTAAACCACCCGGCGGCGACAGCGGCCATGTCGGCTGGCACCAGGATCGGCAATACTGGAGCTATTGGCAGAAGGACAGCCAGTTATTCACCGCCTGGATCGCATTGTCGGAGGTAGACGCCGATTCGGGCCCCATGTGTCACGTGCGCGGCTCGCACCGCTGGGGCTTTTTGGACCAGGGCAATTTTTTCGGCCAGGACCAGGCCGCCCTCAAGGAGGGCATCGACGTGCCCGAAGGCGAGGAATGGGACGAAGTACCCGCCCTCTTGCCCGCCGGTGCCGTCAGCTTCCACGACCGCTTTACCTACCACGGCAGCCACGCCAACCGCTCCAACCGCCCCCGCCGCAGCTTTGCCATGCATTTGCGCACCGAGCGGGCCCAACCGCGCCCCGACGCCGATGCCTATTATATCCAACACCTGGACGACGAGGCCCACGCCCCAGTGATCTACCGAGCCTGAGAAGTCGTTTTAGACCCCTCCGCGGGCCTGGCTCGCCCTTGTGATTGGCCCCAAATTTAAGACCGCTTTTGCGCTGTCTGCCCTTTATTCTTGCTCGTGCAGCGGCAGATCCTTTCTCGTCCCTGTCCCCAACCACAGCACATTGTCATCGATATCGGCAATTTTCATTTCGTAGGCCCAGGCGTGGTTCTGCGGCTCCTGGACCACAGTCACGCCGCGGCCGGTATACACGTCAAAAAGCGCATCGTCCTCCATCCCAATCCAGACCCAGCTGCCCAATTCCCCTTTAATCCCTTCCAACAGCATAATGGAATGACCGTCTTTGGAAACCGACCCCAAGGTCGACCCCTCGCCGCCGCCCCAATCGCATTGGAAATCGAGAACCTCGGTATAAAAACGGATACTGCGGGCCAAATCGGCCACCCCCAAAACGGGTATAGTATTTTCAACATGCTTAATTTCGTCTCTCATATGTTCTCCTTTTATTTTTTAGAAATAGCTGGCCAAGCCCCTTGGGCGTGGCGGCTGGAAGGAGGCAGTGGGGGCGTGGCGGCGGGGAAGCTGAAGGCAGGGCGGGCGGCGCAGCCGGGTGGGGATGGGGAGGCCGAAAGCGGGCTTCACTGCCTCCTGGAAGCCGCCCCGCCCAAGGGACGTCCAAGCTATCCCATCACCCCCCCGCCATCAAAACCCCCGCATACCGCTCCAACGCCAGATTCCCCCCACTGACCACCCCCACCACCTTTTTCCCCTGCAACCGATCGCGCAACTTCACCGCCGCCGCCAGCGACGCCGCCCCCGCCCCCTCTGCAACAATACGGCCGTGCTGGGCCAACAGCCGAATAGCCCGGTCAATCTCCGCGTCGCTGACCAAAACAAAATCGTCGAGCAATTCCTTCATCAACCGCGTCGGCAGCTCAAAAGGTACTCGCGTGGCCAACCCCTCGTGCCGGGTATCCATCGGGACATCCTGACCCACCGCCTGCCCGTGCCAGACCCGATGGCAGGCCGGAGCCCCCTCGGCCTGCACGCCAATAACCTGCACATTGGGGTTGCGCCGCTTGGCCACCAGGCCATTGCCGCAGACACCACTACCCGCCCCCACCGGCACGATAATCACCTCCACATCGGGCAGCGACTCGAAGATCTCCAATCCCATGGTCCCCACCCCGGCAATAAGCCGCGGCTCGTCGGCCGAGTGCACATAGCGCCGCCCCTCGGTCCGGGCGACCCGCTCGACCTCCTCGCGCGCCTCGTCAAAATCGGCCCCATATAAACGCACCTCGGCACCCAGCCGCCGCATCGCCTCTACCTTGGCGGTATTGGGATTCTTCGCCGGCCCGTAGATCAGCACCGGGACATTGAATATTCCCCCCGCAAAAGCCAGCGACTGGCCGTGGTTACCGGTACTGGCGCTGATTACCCCGACGCGCTTTTCCTGGGGACTTAAATGCCCCACCAAATTAACCCCGCCGCGGACCTTGAAAGCCCCGGTGGGCTGAAAATTCTCCGCCTTGAAATGGTATTGGCAGTCCAGGAGTTGGGACAGGCCCCAGCATGACACCAGCGGCGTCGGCGGTAAATGCGGCCGAATGAATTGGCCGGCGGCAACGACATCTTCATAAACAGGCAATTGCATATAAATAGTCACTTCCTGTGAAAAAAGTGCATCCAGATCGGTTGAAAAGAAGAAACTAACCGGACACCCAGGAGACTGATATGGAATCCGATTTTGAAGCCACCAATTTGGACCGTGCGGAAAGGCTGGCCAACAGGGACGCCACCCCGACGGAGCAAAAGCCCGATTTGGAATTCAATTTCGAAGCGACCAAATTCGAGCGCTCCTGGACCGTGGACGCGCTGCAAGGCTTTTACCAGGACGGCTGGTTTACCGAAGTGCTCTACCGCGTCAAAAGCGGCAAAGAGGCCACGGTCTACTGCTGCCGGGCCAATCCCGAAACCGGCTACGACCTGGTAGCGGCCAAAATATACCGCCACCGTCGCCTGCGCTCTATGCAGAATTACGCCGCCTACCAGACCGGCCGCACCATCACCACCGACAAGCGCCTGCAGCGGGCCATGAAGAAAAAGACCGCTACCGGCAAAGAGACCGAGGATAACGCCTGGCTGGCGCACGAATTCAGCACCATGGAGCTGCTCCACTTCAAGGGCGCCGATGTACCCCGCCCCTTGGCCCCCGGCGCCAATTCAATGCTGATGGAATTCGTTGGCGACAGCGCCCAAGCCGGTCCCACCCTGCACGAAGTAGAGCTAGATCCGGAGACGGCGCAGATATTTTTCCACCGCCTTATCGACAATGTCTCCCTGATGCTGGGCAACCACTATATCCACGGCGACCTGTCGGCCTACAATATTCTGTATTGGCAGGACGACTTCAAAATTATCGACTTCCCTCAGGCGGTCGATCCCATGCACAATCCGAGTGCTTTTTCCATTTTGGCCCGCGACATTGAAAGGCTGTGCCAGTACTTTGGCCGCTTCGGGGTCGAGGCCCATGCCATGGATATCACCGAAAATCTGTGGAAGCGCTACCAGCGGGGTGAGTTGTACCGCTGATTTAGGGGTGCTGCGGAGGACGGTCTAGGGGGGGCCGGCCTCTGGCGGTATGTAATGCCCGCTTGCGACCTTCCCCACCCCACCCGGCTGCGCCGCCCACCCGGCCTCCAGCTTCCCCACCCCGCGCCCCCACATACCGCCGCCAGCCAGCCCCCCAAGACCTGCGGTAACACGCGTGAATATAGGATCGCCATTAGTCCCGTATCAACCGCAGCCGCACCGACAATTCGTCAGCTTGGTACTCTTCCTGATTGGCCGGGCCCATCACAGCTAGGCCGTTCTGATGCGCCGCCTGCTCTTCCACAGCCAGTTGTAATGCATGCCTCCCTGGCGGCAAAACCCACAGCGGCGCACCCCGATCCCGCCCCACGTCCAAGGTATAGACTGTGCCGAAATAGGGTTGCGGGATAATATGTAACCCGCCCAATACGCGCCCATCCAGACGCACGGTCAAATCGGATCGCCCCAGCGAATCGGCCCCGGCCAGGGGCGGGAAATCGGTCGATAGGCGCAGGCTCAACTGCACCTGACTCAACGTTTCGGGGCGGGCTGTCTGAAAAGCATATTCAAAAAAGCCCCAATCTTTGCCGTAAGCCGAGGCAAAGCCCGGACTGCCGGCCCAATAGCCCATATTGATCCAATGAGCCCGGGCATAGGCATCTACGGGTATAGCGTATTCCAGCGCCGCGCCAGTATTAACGGGTTTATGGATTTCCGCATCCAGCTCCTGCACCGGAATAGCCACGCGTAGCGAATCGCCCAGTTCCGGCCCAATATGCGGCCGCTCCAGACGCGGCCCACCCTCCCATTTAAACGCCTCTCCGTAGCGGCTCATTAGGCTACAAACCTGGGCATGCACCGGGTCGCGCCAGTTAATGGTCAACTCGTCGCGCCAACTGGGGTCGCCATAGGACCATACCATCACCCCGTCTACGCCCACGGCCAGGACATGCTGAAAAAAACGCTCAAACCAGTATTCGCGCGGCTGCCCCTGCCACATTTTGTTGCGCGGAAAACCCACTTCGCCAATGACCAACGGCTTGTCTACCACCTGATGCGCCACCTGCACCAGATCATCTATCACCTGCTCAAAGGCTTGCTCTCCGGCCAAGAGAAAGCGCTGGTGGTGCGCCGTTGGATAAAAGTGCACATCGACGTAATCTAATTGCGGCAAAGACGATGTCGAAACAATATAATCCCGCACCAATCTGCGCTCGTAGAGCGAAAAACTGCTGCCAACCAGATGGTGCGGGTCCAATTCCTTTAAATAGCCGGCCATCTCCCGCACCCAATCGTGCAGGGCGGCGACGTTGTCGAAATCCACCTCCATTTCGTTGACCAGTTCCCATGAGAACAAGGTCGGGTCATCTCTGTATAATTGACCGGTAACGGTATTGCGCCGAGTCGCCAATTTATGGATAAAGGCCCGGGCCCAGGCCCTTATCTGGGGGTCGGTATAGAACGCGTCGTGCTTAAGTTCATCCTGGGATTGGCCCTGTACTTCCGCCCAGCGCAGATACATGGGCATGCCGCCGTAATCGCTCCAATTGTTAAACAAGGTCAAACTGATTTTCAAGCCGCGTTGACCGGCGGCGGCCATCAGACTGTCGAGAAAGACAAAACTGGGCTCGACCCATTGATTGGGCCCGGCCTGAAAATAATACTGGTCGATGGGACGGTGAATGGCGGTGCTGTCGTCGACGCACTCGCCCACCACCCACTGCCGCACCACCCGCACCCCATGCCGGGAGGCCGCGTCCAGTGCCTCGGTCAATTGCCCCCGCTGGTCAGCCCCGTGCACCAGCCGAGTATTGGCCCCCAAAAAGCGAAACGGCTCGCCCTGCAGATAAAATTGCGTGCCCCGCACGCTGGCAAAATAGAATCGCTCGGGAAAGAACAGGCGCTCGTACAGATGGAAGTGATAAACGACCACCATCAGCAAAACGGAAAGACCAACTGCGCCGACTGGCCAATTTCTCTTCATCTTTATTGCAAGCACCCAAACAGATTTAATAGAAATAGCGGTCGCTGACACTGGCAACGATATCCGTCACCGTAGTCTGCGTGCCTTTAATGGCGTCGTGGACCCGATAGTGCCAGGGCTCCTCGCCCAACCCGGCGCGCCAGTGGGCAATGGCCTGGACATTATTTTCCCCGGCTGCCTGCAAACGGTCGAGGCTGGCCCGCACCAGGGCCTGGTTTTCCAGATCGGCCAACTCGAGCGTGGCCACCTGCTCGGCCACCCAGTAAATACACTGGGCCAACTCGACATAGGAGCGCACGACCTGAGTCTCGTTGGCCAGATCGCCGTCCTGCAGATGGCGCACGGCGGCCAACGCCTGGTCGCAAACCGCCAGCTTGGCGGCGAAATCGTCGCGGTCCAGATAGTAGCGGAAGACCCCCTCGCCCAGATAGGGCCGCTGCCGCTGCCGCACCATCTCCGCCGCCAGCCCCTGGGAATAACAAACGGGAAAGGCCGAATCGTAGACGTCAAATTCGACCGGCCCCAGCAAAACCGCCCACCGGGCCACCGCTTCCGGGTCGGCAAATCCCTGGCGGCGAGCCCAGGCCAAGGCAAAGGCACCCTCATCGCGCCCCTCAGCGTGCCAGGTCCATTCGGCCAGGGCGTGGATATTGAAACTGCAGATCTTTCGTTCTGGGCCGCCCCAGGCCAACATGCCGTAGGCACCGCTGTAGCCCCGCCGCCGCAACTGCCCGACAAAGTCGCGTATACGCTGCGCCGAGCGCTGCGGCACCTTAAATTCGGGCGTGTCGACCCGGCCGTTGGCGGCGATGGGCACGTCGTAACTGGCAATCCAGCGCCCTTGGGCGGCGTAGTGGTCGAGCAGGGGGCTGGCAAATACATCGCGCGGCCGGTGCAGCACCCGCTCCAATTCGGTGGCGCAGGCCCGTTCAATTTTTACCTGGGGGGGCAACTCGTCCAGCACCCGATAGTCGCGTTCTTCTGTGGTGGTCGACAGGAAAATGCGAATCTGCAATTGCGGGAAGCGCTTTTGCGCCGCCTGCCAAGCCGCCACAAAGGCGCGGGCTTCGACAACGAATTGGCCCACTGCCGTGCATTCTAGGCAACCGCATTGCCCCGGCCGTTCGCTCAGCCAGCAACTGATCTCCCCGGCCCCCTGGGCGGCGATATCCTCCATCCACTCCTGCAGAATGGCCACCAATATCGGCTGCGAGGCGCAGGGAGCCCGGTGCTGATTGCCAGTCTTGTGGGCGAAATAGCGCCCGGTTAGAGCACCGTCCCCTTTACCGGCCAATTCGGGGTAGGCGCGAAACAAACCGCAGTCGTGGAGAAAATTGAGATGCAGGATATAGGGCAGGTAATTAAAAGCCCGGCGACGCCCCTCTGCCAGTTGCTCCGCGTCGATAATCGCCCGGTTGGGCCGGTCCCGCTCGATGGGCCGCAGCTGGGTGGAGGCCATTTTGCCGTAATTCAATTTGATCGCGGCCAACCACGGGATCCAGCTTTCGGGCTCGGGAAAATTCCACAGGCCGCGCTCGTCCATATCGGGCCAGTCGACTATCCGGGCCAAGGGGATATGCACCTGATCAGGGCCGATCGCGTATTCGAGCAATTGGATCAAGGTGCGACAGGCGTAGTACAGGCCACGTTCGTCCAAGGCGGCCAATACCAACCCATCCTGCCCCTGTGGCTCAATGAGGTAAGCCTGGGCATTATTCTTCAATCTCTGCAGCCGCCGACCAGTGTCACTATAGGGGGAGACCAAGCCAATCTCTATAGTAAATTCCGCGCCCTCTGGCCGCACGCCCGCCTTGGTCTCAAAGAACGCAACCAGGTCGGCGATGCCCTGATGCTGGAGGGAACCGGCCTGATCCTCCAAGCGCAGTCCAACAGCGCCCGGTCTGCAGCGGACCCCGGCGGCAATCTCGATCTCCTTGGGTAGGGGCAGCAAATAGTTTATCCACGGTGGATTAGCACCGGTCGTGGGCATAGCACCTCCTCTACTTACGCGGTCGTTGACGGGAGGTGCCCTCTACTGGGGCGGCCTCTTGGGCGGGGTTGCCGAGACGCCTTCCATGCCGCCGCTTACCCGCAGCACCTCGCCGGTGATCCAGGAAGCGGCCGGGCTGCACAAAAAGGCCACTCCCTGGGCAATATCCTCGGGCTCGCCCCAGCGCCCCAAGGGGATGGCGCTGCGGATGCGCTCGATCATATCTTCTTCGGAGAGCCCCAAAGTGACGCGGCGCTGGGCCATATTGCGCTGGTTGAATTCGGTGTACACCGGTCCCGGACACACGGCATTGACGCGCACACCGTAAGCAGCCAATTCCAGCGCCAGGGTTCGGGTAAGGCGTTTCCAGAAAAATAAGCACTCCGCATCAAGTCGGCGTGGGTTCCATGTGGACAAACCACTTGGGTAAGGCCGGACACCGGACCCATCGCCGTTCCAACGCCGCCATAGCTTTGTGGGT
>WLWI01000944.1_pt1 | contig 25601 bp, 25 predicted proteins | sample 6701501 | NCBI WGS metagenome assembly WLWI01 (sample SAMN12718690, study PRJNA515312) | sponge metagenome | isolation source: marine sponge | host: Mycale hentscheli | place: New Zealand: South Island, Marlborough, Capsize Point | collected 2014-11-01 | reverse complement strand
TGTGTATATAATGTCAAAAACAACACACCTTTTGTATATTTGTAGACTCATGTATTTTAAATGACAACAATATATTCAATAACTACACTCTCTACTCTAATGGAACATGGAAGATATTCAGACGATGTAGTATTCCAGAAATACAAGTGACTTGCTTGAATGGTAATTGGAGTGAAGACATCCGTTGTCAAGAAATAGATGTCACTGTTAGTTCACATATCTATCCCAGTACTGGTAAGTAATTTAAGATAAACGAGTAGAAGATAACAATTATGCAATATACAGCAAAAAAATGTATATTATTGAATATGTATTTTAATTTTGTAGGAGTTCTTTGTTTGCAGATTTCTCTGTTTGTAGAGTAGGAGGTGGTTGTAAGCAGTGGCTTCTTGAAGCTACATTAGCTATACATTTAACTACAACTTAAATTTTTAGATTTCCCTGTAACTACTTCATCAAACAAATCCTATTCTTTTATGTGATCAGAATTTGTTTATTGTACAGAATTAATGAGATTAAAGATATTTAAACTATGAACTGATAGTAGTTTCTACTTGGCAAGGAAGTTGTCAGGATTCTTGAGATTTTGCAAATGAGTAAATAATCAATTGAATTATTATATTTACAAACAACATGCCCATATTATTTCAAATCAGTATGCAAAGGCTATGCGTATCTAATGAGTATAATGAATAGACATATTAGTGAAGTAAATGATTAGAAGTGGTTGTTCTTTAAATAACATGTAAAATAATTACATTATATAGAATTAGAAGTGTTTTTCTTGATATAACAAGTAAAATAATTACTGTATATAGAATTGAAAGAAGGTGACACAACTACTTACAGAAGTTCCGTATTATGCACTGTAAGTTAAATCAATTCAGTTAAATACATTGTAATTTCAATGTGTTTAGATTGAGCGAGTGAATCCTGATGATTTTCCAATGTTACTTAGCTATTTATAAGTATTAGTATATAAGTTTACAGAGTGAAACACTACAACGGAGTAGTAAAGAAATCAAGTGTGCAAGCCAATTATATCAGTATGTCAAAAATCAGGTGTTTTACACATTATTATTTACTAATTTGGTCTATTGAATCGTTTCATTCAGTATGTATGTAGCTTTGGTTAAATAATGTTGATTTCTGGTACAAAATGTTTTTTTCGTTTTTTTTGCTATCTTTTTTGTTAGCCCCAGGCATGCATTTTCATGCAAAGTTTCTCGGTAGCTTTCATTTATGCCAATCTTGAAATATTAGTAGGTCATACATTGTATTAGTGTCAATTTTATTTTGTGCAGATGTCACCTTCACAAATTTGTTTAAATTATGGCACAATTATTGGAAGTGTTATCGGAAGTTTTGTGCTGGCTCTTGTATTGGGAGTGATCTTGGGACTACTTTGTGGAGTCAGACATTCAAGTGTTCGTGCTGATAAACAATCATGCAAAAATTCTAAATCCAAATACGATATCACTTTAAGTAAAGGACCACTTTATGATGAAGTGCAAGTAGAACAACATGTTGAATTGTCAAAAAATATTTCATATGATGTAGTGAAGAAAATTTAAGTTTAACATATTTGTTACATACTTGAATTTCTATATAATATAAGTTTTGCTATAATATTTTTGCTATAGCTATTATTTAAAATTTCTACTAATTATGTTAATCGAGGTAACTTAAAACTTATGAGAAACAATAAATGCCCCTGCTAATTTTTAAGCATATGAGTTCGTTTTCTGTAGAATGAATATGATAGCTATATATTTATTATTTTTCTTTTGAAAGGTTAAATACATGTCCCTTATTGGTAGTATGTGAAATTTGCTTCTAACTGTGATGTAGCAATGATATTGTGTAGTTGCCAGTAGTGCAAAATTGGCTAGTGTTACAATTTTTAAGGCTCAGTAAGTTTCACAATTAGTGATTACAACAATATCAATGACTTAACTCAGGTTATACATTTAATGCTAATTACTATTCTACGCAGGCTAATTTATTCTCACGAGCCAGAGGTGAATGAAAAAAAGCCTGAGAGTGAAATTTAAAGTGAGCTTCTAATAGAAAGAAGTCCAGTATGTCCAGGTGATAGTGCAGTTACAGATGCTGTGTTTACAGAGGGAGATTAAACTGAAGGTGGAGCAGCGCATCCAGTTTAACAGAATTTACTATTATTGCTGGATGTGCTATGAAAGGAATTTTAGAGCCACTACTCAGGATCTAGTAGAGTAACATTCAGCATAACAAATGTTAATTCCACATACGTAAGCACACTAGCAATTATTCATGAGCATGAAACATTGAATGGAACATTGACCAAATGTGATGGACAGAGTATCACTATAAACATTATGACTACAAGTAACTTTACCATAAAATAATCTCATAGAACACCACTTTACCCTACGCGTAATACCCTAATTTGTGTAATAGATACCTTACCAGCTGTAGTGAAGATTACACCTAAAGTAATGGAACTTGTATTATTAACATAGTAATCCACAGACTTCACCTTCACAAAGATTAGCAAGTCATGGTGAAATAATTAAAATTCTAATTGAAAGTTTTGTAGTAGCTCTTATTCTGGGCAATAACATGAGACTACTGCATATTTCAGATAATTAAAAAATACATAAGTTTTTAACTCAAACTATAGCAGAAATTTTGAACACAGTGACCAAATTTTGATGGGCATAGTGTGCCATGCCAATCAGCAATAAGGACCTTTCTACGAAGATAGATTATTAGGAAAAGAAGTTGCACTGTCACAAAAATATTCCATAAGATGTAATACAATGAATACAAGTACTATGACATTTTTTTATACATTTTCATAATAATAGTTATAAATAAATGCCAAAACTTATTTAAATACTGAAATAGTGCTGGTAGAGGTGAGCTGATTTTAGTCACCAGATTGTAGTGATGACATTATTTGGCTTCTCGAGGTCTTGTGGTTACTACAGATGTGTAAATTGTAAACTAATGACACATATAGCCTACAATCTCTAATGAACTATTACTATTGTAATATGCTCTAATAAAAACATAACTGGCTATAAGGAATTTACTCATGCACCATGTTGTAAAATTTTGCAGGTATTGCCAAAGTGAAATTATATTAACCATAGGAGTAAAATTATTAGGTTTTATCATACAGCTTGAAACTCACACAAATGTATGTGAAATGACAATGTGCAACATTTCTTACTCAGTGTGAACAGCTTGCTATCAATGAAAAAAAATTGGACCAATGTGACTGAAATGAATGAGTTTACTGTTGTAGTTATACATTACTAAGTGTAAATAATACTCATAATTTTATCATATCTTCTCCTCAATTATTATAAACCTGTCAGCACTGTATTCACCTGACTAAGTATTGAACAGAATTTTTTTCAAAGCAATCAGTACTTGTAAGCATAGTTATTGCCAGTAGTTTTGTATACTATGTAGCAAATTAATATTTATATTTCTCCACTTAGCTAGATACAAAAAGAAATAAACACATAATGCTGTTTTGACAACTCATTTTCTGTTATGAAAACAATGCCTTGTTTGTTTGTCAGCTGTTTGATTTAGCATAACACTCAATCAGGTACATTATGAAAACATGATTTTAGTAGCCCTTAGAATAAAGTAGGATATGCAAGTTGTAATGTGAGGGCGATGCAAGCCACAAAAATCCATATTCAATTTACTATAGTACTTCCTGTATAACTACTTCTGGTTAATAAATGTAGTAATAGATTATAGATTATAGTGGAGAAGGACCGCACTAACCAATTCAATCCATTTCACTATACTATATCCTAGTTTATCTACTGAAGATTGAATCCTTAAAAGGACTCTAAGTAATAGAAGAGTGTTGGTCAACATTACAATAAGCTATTAGTCCTTCATTCATCAGTATCACGGCAACTGGATGATCCTAAAGAACAGATTTTGATTGTAATAGAGAGATACCCGCAATAGAGTTTACTTCATATTTATAATAGGACTGCTTTGTGTACAGGATATGTTTGTGGTTCACAACAGAATTAATAGTGAAATGATAAATTCTAATAAATGTGTGACAGCATGAGTGAGCTCTAATTACTGCCACAGATGATACTTCCTGCCCCCACTGTGGCTGAAATATAACAGGAAGTGCACTTTATTAAGATCATTGTTATCTGAAATGAGTTAAACTTAGACTATTTATGGCTCTGAACTTGTTCATTACTGTGTGTGCATCTTATTGTCTGTTTGATTCTGCATCAGGTAATTCAAATACCAAAACCATGTGCTGTATATTGAAGTGGTAATGTGTAATAGGAGAACTGGTGCTTGAAGAGAATCCAATTTGTGACAATGATTCAGCCACTTACAGATGCACTCTCAATGGTGATAGGGTGGACTGGGAGTGGATGAATACAGAAATATCTTTGTCAGAACGTGTTAGCTTCTTTTCTAGTGTAATTACTACAGGAGTCACGAACCGTACTATAGGAGGATCTTTGGTGTCCTTCAATGTAACAGCTCTTGGTCCTCCTATTACTAGTGTGATAGCACTTGTGTACCACCCTGAAGTAATAAATGGGACCATAATGGAGTGTGGTGGAGAAAGCTTAACTATAAGTATCACAAAAATCAGTAAGCAATAAGTTATGTTAATCAAGGGCTAAGGCTGTGTACGTCGGGTAAGCAATTAGCTATGAAAACTTTAAGAGTAGTTATTTTAATCTAGGAGGAAGGCTGTATGCATGGGGTTTCATTCTTGACCAGAACTTCAATATTCTTCAAATTTAAGTTATTACTTAAACATGTTGCAGCTGATTTTGACAATACATACTGAAATATTATTATTTGATTTACTAACAAAATGAATATTGCAGATCTTTTACCTACTAGTCTCAATGTTTCTACAACTGGAACCGAAATTATTGTATATCCAAACCTAGCAAGAAGTGATAGTGGTATAAATTATCAGTTATCAGTAGGTTCATTCTTGGCAGTGACTCTACCTATTGCATTAAGTACTTCAGAAACTAATACCTTTATTCATTGTGACAAAAACACAACCTTCACTGTAGGTAAGATATTTAATCTGAATGTCAGCAGATTGCAATAATATTGGCATTGATATATTTGTGTGATGCTGTTAATAGGTAGATGCATATTAGATGATGGCAATGATAAAGAGAGAAATTACACTCTCTACCAAAATGGATTATGGGTAATTTTTCGGAATTGCCTCATTCCTGACATACAAGTTCTTTGTATTAATGGAAGCTGGAGTGAAGACATTAGTTGTTCATTAGTAAACACCACTACTACTGTAAATAATCATACAGTCAGTTCAGAAATGGTTCCTAATTCAAGTGAGACCATAATAAATTCTATAGTGGATTATAGTAGGCTAGCTATGCATTGGATTATACAAAAAAATGCCACAAAATAAAAGTTGTTTAACTAATTAGCTCTAAGGGATCGATCAAATTACGGTTTATAATGAAACATGTAAACTATTATAACTAAACAGATTTGCTATTAATATAGGCCACTAAATGCAAATACATAAACTATAGCCATATAAGCTACTAGCTAGCTTGTTAATTTGAAAGACAAAATAACAAAAGATACTTCAAACTATTTTGCATGTTTGAAGTACTGATTAGATTAATAGTTATTATAGATAGATGTTTTCATTCTTGCTAACTACAGATATAGAACAAACAACTTCCACCTGTGCTGAAGAATGTAAAGTAAGTTATCCACTTCACCCTATTGTTATTTTTTAATAATTTATTGTTGAATTAATATAGATATCATCTATACAAGAATCCCAAAGTCATGGCCAAATTATTGGAAGCGTTATAGGAAGTTTTGTGTTGGCACTTACTCTGGGAGTGATATTGGGACTATTTTGTGGAGTTCAATATGCTAGAAGAAGTATGATTAAGAATCAATCCCTGGATACTATGGAAGCCTCACAAAGCAAAATAAAATCCACTAAAGGACCTCTGTATGAAGAAGTTGAATTAGACAAACATGTTGATTTGAAAGAAAATATATCTTATGCTATTGTAAAGAAAATATAATCAGACTTTTCTCAGAGATTCTTTCGTAAATGATAGCATGTTAGAAACTTTGCATTTTTTCTTGATTTATTACAACAGTGAAATTTAATTAATAATATATTCATAAAAATTGATTTGTCTTAGCTACTGTGGTTATCTGAAAAAAAATCCTGATGAGACAGCATCATGTAGGCTTAGGCATCCTATTTCCAAGAAATGTTTCTGAAGTCTCATAGCTGTCATGTGGCAACTGGTAACTTAACTATTACTCCACCACATTTATCTACTCTGGCTATGATGTGCAGCAATGGAATTATCTCAAAGAAACCTTTCCAGAGTAAGGGGATTATCACTGCTTGAAGGTGGTTTTACTAAATTGAGGAACATTTACATTACACTAAAGATTTACTGCATAGTTTATTTGTTTTAATAAATCATACTTAGTTTAGCTTGACAGGAAACTTATAATATCGTACATTGCTTTACCATAATTTTACATGTCTGTTTTTTACCAATAAATGTGTGTAACTTAAAATTTTTTAGTTTCTTCTCTACCATTAAAAAAGCTGAAAATTCAAGAAGAATCTCTCAAATATACAGGTGGTATAGTTTTTGTGTTGTGACAAGTTTATAACTTAATCCCATAGGTTATTATTGAATGAAGAACTCTGTTTCAACAATTGCCATTCTTTGGAGGGACACTGAACTAGCTATAACCTCAAAGCTTTGGCACTATAACCTTTAGGTGGGGTCCCCATCTGAAAATGTAGCTATCATCATAAATTTGTCGGGGTAAGTATGCTTCACGGTCAGAATCAGACCATTGATAAAAGTATTATACAGGGATTGGAAACGGATCACTTACGCCCGTAGTAACTGTACAAAACGACGCTAATCTTAGGCCTGAACATTTTTTATATTTAGAGGCGTTTAGTAAAGCTAGTTACCATCTACCCAGAGCAGTATAAGGTGAGTTACCCCATGGAATAACTATTTCTAGGTTACTTGATATTTTCAAATGTAAAAAACAATCTGTTTTACTTAATATCTACCTTTTGCAATCCTTCTACTAAAACTGTTATAATTCCTTTAACTTGTTAAAAAAAGATACTTAAAGGTGCAGGTTTGAAGTCAAACTAGTCCTAACATCTATACACTGTTATGAACCATTTCAATGGATATAATGAGAACAGCATCTTTCATTAAAGTGTTTGTACTGTTTCTGTTACGATCCTATGCTAAAGAGCCAACTGTTACTGATACAATGATTGCAATTGAATCTGGTATGTAATGTACTAGTAAATGCAATAAACATTATGATTGTGATCACTTATAGTTATGATTACAGGATATTCCTACAAAGTTCACATTGATAAAACTTTAATTAGTGTAAGATCCATTTAAAATTATACATGTGTATTTAAGTGGCTGAACAACCATGAGCATTAATTACTCAAGTGTACATATTTGTTTTGTGATCAGCCATTAATAATGCAAATTAGTTTCTTGCAAAGGCTATCAAATATTGTATGTGCACTCTAGCTATTAAATATACTTCAAGATTAGCCAAGTATGAAACTTATTACAGACTCCAACTTCCTAGCTCAGGTCCTAATGGTTACTACAGCAGATATTAGGGTCACTGTGACACTAGCTATCATTTTAAACTCAGCGGATCATAAAGTGGGAAAAAGGATATAGTGAGTGAAAAAATCTGGTTGATAATTGGCAGCCTAGACACTAATAGATAATACATTTATAGCTTACTCAGTAAAAATATATTTTTTTGTTTCTGTACATTAGCTAAATGACAGAGAAAAAATACAATTAGACTAAGCCAATGCATTGAAAAATTAAATACATTTAACATGAACATATTTTAAGGTTGATCATAAAATTAATGAAAATTGTAAAAATCGAAAAGTTTTTATCCACTGACGCTTTGTACTATAATCCTTACAGGGTTGTGAGTGGCCTTCAATGTTGTTTGACCGAGGCTTGTACATAGTAGGTTTATTGGCCGAGAAAACAACCACAAGTTAATGAATTGAACATCAACGCCCAATGTTTTAAACTTTTCTAACAGCTCACGGATGACATCGAATCGATACCTATGTTGTTGAGCTGTTGCGATCTGGACAATTCGCAGCATTTGATCTTCTAAATTGAATTGAAGGAGGTCATACACTGATTGATTCCACTGCAATGGAATTAGCCACTGCTTGTCTGGTGGCAAGCAAGCCATAGTTAGAGGTTCAATCTGCTGATAACTTGGTACACTCCAAATCTCAGGTTGATTAACTTCCTTGTATAGAGTCACTCCGGACTCTGCACTAACCTTATTCATAAGTCTAGCCAGAAAAAAACACTCAAAAATATTTCCGCTTAAGGATGGGTTATTGACTAACAAAGGTCTAACAATTGTTAAAAGTTCTTCATAGGGACAATTCAACACTAAACATTTGTATACGTATTCACTCACAATGGTACGTATATTTTTAATAGTGCCAAATAAGTGGTGCAAACGTTTGGTCCAAAAGGCCCTTGAACTGTATGAACTAGGACTGTAACAATCATTCCTTCGTTTGTCAAAATCAACTTGTGGTAAAAACAAAAACTTGCATTATGCCCAGCGAAATAATATCTTTCTTGTATAACGGACTCTTTCTCGACAGGACCACATTTTGACACTAAGTTACTCTTTATGCACTCGTAAAAATGTCATCTTCACAAGCTTGTAAATAATCCTATAAACTCCAGGAGTGAAACGGATAAACTTCAATTGGTAGTGGCAAATGTTGATGCCAATTGACACCTACAGATGTCAAATTATACAATTCAATTTACTGAAGAGAACTTGCATATTCACAAGTTCTGTACTTGGAATATCCAAAACTAATATATCATCAGGATTAACGATTAACCATTTGACGTGCAAAATCGAAATTTGATATCTCCATCACAGCAACACTAGCCTGACACAACCTTATCACTTCATACATGCCCACTCCAGCAATCCAGATCACACTATTTAGATTGCAGTATGACTGCTAGCAAGCTCATGCCCATGTAGTACTGGATTTTCCTACCCCAGGCGAACCACTGATCTCTAAATGAAATTTTCCTACAGCTGCAGCATTCAAGTAATCCCAAAATTTTATGGCCTCTGGACGCATATAAATCAACTGCTCCTTAGTGGTGACATTCAGAAAACCCAAGTTCCCATGTTGAAATTTCACAAAGGGGTGAGACTCGTCCATGGATATGTATCCATTGTCTTGCTCAGGTCATATGTCAGATCTATAAAAAATTTTATCACAATAATTTACACATAATCACTCTGAATCATTGTTGATAAAAATCACTAAAATTAAGGGTGCTGTCATATAGCAATGCCTGCACGGCTTTAGTAGCGAACTCTCTGAATAGTCACGCATTATATACCACATGTCATGCTCCACTTTGCAACAAATTAGTTCCCATGAAATGCAGCTGTGCCTCACTCCCCATTATGCGCGTACGGTTAGGGCGGGGCGGGGTAGAGTCAACTTTCAATAAAAATCCTCGCACACTAAAGTAATGGATCTAGAATCTACTGTCTTGTACTGCTCAAGAATAGACAAACGGCTATCATTCAAAATTTGTAAGGCTTAGAGCCACAAAGGCTCGACCTTATAACGATGAGATACAGTAACACTTCGAATAGTGACCACATTGGGGACAGGACTTTTGGTCTCTACTCAGAGTTTCTTATGTAAATGTCATTATTTTTGATAAAGAGTTAGGGAAAATTACAATCATTAATTGATGCATGAGGAATCATTGGTCAATAAAGTTGTTGAATTGGCAAATGAAATTGTCGTCACTTCCAGTGTCCTCCTCCATAATCATTTCTGCTGAGACATCTTTCCACAAGCTTTGAACTTGGGAGGATTGCCGCAATACAGTATTCTTCCACAGTTGAATAACTATAAGCAAAGTATAATAGGTTGAAACTTTCTCACTCTTCTTTTTTTTTTATTAATGAACTTTGTAAAGTAAAAATAGTACAAAAATGAATAACAGATGGGTAGGAACAAATCTAAAAGTGAAAGGGCAAATTAACTAGCAGCACATGCATAATGTTATAAAGCACATTCTGACAGATCATTATAACTCCTCACATGTCAACTGTTTCCAAGAAACCAGATTTAAAAAAATATTTTTTCTCTTTTGGAAAAAATCTACCCACATGTAAGACTATTAAAGAAGTGAAAAGTGGAGGGGCTGAGTAAGAGAGCTGAACCCCACCACACATCTTTCTCCTACTCCCAGACGAACTATATACTATTAACTTACTGCTGGTGTGAGTGAATTTGCATTTTCTTTTTTTGTCCTTCAGAACACTCACTGTCCTTGTAGTGTAGAAACTTTGGGTAAATTCTACAGCCATCTAGAAAAGAAATCCAATTGTTAAAATAAATGTAGAAAAACAAGGATAAAAATGCAACGAAGGAGGCTATGATTGTATTAATTCTTCATTCAAGTAATCATAAATGGAAAAAAATATAATTTACACGAACAAAAAAATAATTACCACGGATTTGCTTTGCTAAATGTTTTGGTTCCAATTTCTTTTATTATTTTTCAACAACTTTTCTGTTGTGTTCACCATCAATTCTGAGCATGGACATAATAACAATAATAGCAATACTACTACTACTACTATTACTACTACTACTACTATTACTAATAATAATAATAAATATTTATAGTAGTAGTATTAGTAGTAGTAATACTAGTAATAGTACTAACAATAATAATGATTCAGTAATTCTTGACTGAAATAATTATATTATTCTCATTCTAACAGCCAATACTATGTTAATTAAAACTTAACCCAAAAATTGTTATTATTATTAGTGACCCCTAAAGAGTACTTCAGCAAGCAGTCGAAATGTTGGGTTAAGTTTTAATTAACACTATTGACTGTTATAACGACAAAATTCGCTAATATAATAATGATGATAAAATTAATCATACACTCAAGAATACTTACCTCTCATAATTATGCAGTTTATCATCATCAGGAAATGCTGCATGAACACTTCTGATTTGAAACTGCAAAAAGTATGTAAAAAATTGTGTAAAGTGTCCTTTCAATGCCATGTTAAAACTTACATGTAGTTCAGGAGGGCTTTGTCGACTCCGTTTATTACCCTCAGAATTGGTCTCACAGCTACTGCAGCAACTTGCAGAACATGGAGCCAACACTGGTGGATACTGCTCAAGTGTTGACACTCTGGACTCTATGCTATCAAGCTTGTCACATATAGTATCTAGCTTACTTTCCATATTTTTGCATATAACTAAGAAATGAACCAATTTGTGAGTGACTTTTATGCAAATTGTCTCCATTTTGTGGTTGAATGTCTCCTGGTAGCCATTGAAACCCTTCATCAGCCCTAACTCTCTCTCGTCTTTGAGGAGTTATAATAGTCCTGCCAAGCACACATATTGAAAGTTTAATAAGTACAACACCATAAATCAGGCACTCTACAATGATTGACACATAAAAGAACAAAGTAAACGATTTTAAAGAATAATCTTGCATTAGATAATGTGCACAAAGTTATTAATAATTTTTTCAGGAAATCTGACTTAGAAAGCAAGCTAGCTTGAAGAGATCTTTTCTTTTGTATTGATACGGTCAATGATATCGCTGAAAAAAGGTCTTAAAGTTTATGATGGTATCTGACTGGATATAGTAAGTACTCGCCACAAGTTTGTCTGAGAACTGCAGCAAGATAACAAAATTTGGCACCATCAGCCAGCATAATGAGTTAGTTAGCTCCATTGTGAATGTTTTCCATGCAAGTATTGTGCATGTGTAATAGACTGTCATTAATCCACAAGACTATTTAGCCATTCTCGGCTGAAATAATTATAATGAATAAGCAGTTTTTTCAGCTACTTTGTGCAACCATTAGGGCACGCTCTAAAGGGTTAAGTCAAACAACTGAAAGGTTTCAAGCAAAGAGGATGCTTACAAGAATGTGCAAATTACCCTTCAGGATATATGACGTAGAATACATACTCACCAGTTATCTTGCTGTTTATAGTATCACCACAAAGAGTTGGACATCCTCAACCTCTGTGGAGGAAGGACTTCAGCAAGAAGATAAAACATCGGGTTAAGTTATATTGGTGTTAAAGAGAATAAGTCTACTGTTATACCCACAAGAGTTTTATCTAATGTACCCTACCTAACCTAACATAGTCTTTTGCTGCTACTGTACCATACCTAAAGTGTATTAACGTGGTACTTTACCTAATGTATTTAAGCTATCCTTTACCTAAAGTGTTTTAATGTGGTACTTTACCTAAAGTGTTTTAAGACACTTTACTACTTTACCTAAAGTGTTTTAAGGTGGTACTTACCTAAAGCGTTTTAAGACACTTTACCTAAAGTGTTTTAAGGTGTTACTTTACCTAAAGTGTTTTAAGGCGGTACTTTACCTAAAGTACTTTACCTAAAGTATTTAAAAGGGTTCTTTACTTAATAGCTAAGGTACCTTACCTAATTATTCAAAATATTGCTTGTGTAATGAAAAACATCAGGTAAGAGATAAGATATCTTCATGAAATACATCATAAAATGCATTTCATGAAATGATATCCAGTAAACACAAGGTCACAAGTATTTAATATGTGACCGTCTATGGGAAAATCGGGCACAACGCGGCATGCGTAGACGTCGCAAAAAGATCGATTTAGTTCTTAAAATTGTATTAAATAAGCCTAACGAAGGTAACGGTTAGGTGATATATAGCGGGAATGGCTAAAGCTACGGCGATAAAACGTGGAGAGCTTAATATCTGCTTGCCGAGGAGTGTGTAAGTGCAAAAAAAAAATTTTTCATCGGGGCCGCGTTGTGCCCGATTTTCCTGTAGACGGTCACATATTAAGACTGGCACCTATGAATGAACTTATATCCTGCTATTACGATGAACACTGAAAACTATACCAATAGAGAAAACAACTTCTACACAATGTTCTTGTGTTCATGCAAAACTTCAATTTGAGGACAAGTTCTATACAGTGGAGGGACCAAAATACTGTCCCTAGTGTGTCCACTATTTGAAGTTTTCTGAATGTACCTTAATTTATTCATGAAAAGAAATTTCGCTGGGATTGATTTAACATTGGATAAAACATCTAAAACATCAAATAAAGTGAAACTGGAACCACTTGATGTATTATTAGGAAAATAAAGTTGGGAAAATAAAGTTGTAATATGTACTACACATCACTAGACACTACATGTACTTTAACCTTTATACACACACCTATACACACACACACCAAGACGCATATTTGTGTGTGTGTGTGTACCTGTGTGTGTACATGTGTGCATGTGTACGTGTGTCTTTTCTACCGATTTAGTAGTGACATTAGCGGTGCAACTGTAAAATCCTCTATTTTTCACATCAAAATGGTTAATAATAATATTTGAATATACAAACATATATGGTGACAGTCCGTTCCACAAGTTTGGTCCAAGTTGTGTTAACAAAAGTTAGTAGTTTTGCAGTTGATGAAATGCACTTCAATGCAACCTTTGCATCATACGGAACTTTCACGAGACGATGAAGATATTTCCGGATTTTGCCATTCACCTCTACTTGTAAAGATGCTAGTACTTACATGGTTCATTACCTTACGAACTATGTTATTCCAATCTTTATTCTGCATAAATAGGGGGTAGGGTTACTTTAGTACCTACATGTAGGTACCGAAGTAGCCCCTGGTCATTAAATAAACTGTAGATGAGAGAAGATCTTGGAGAATGGCGAAATAAATTACGTTGCGGAGAATAATATATAATTATTTCCATGTATTACAATGATAAAACACTGATACAAAATTTTTGTCACTTCATGGATGCAGATGAAAGTGTTTTGTAACTATCTATTCTACTAATAATACACAGTTCTATAAGCTAGTTATTACTGCAAAATCACAATAATTAATTAATATTATTATTCGACTAAATTATTGCAAAATATTACAATTGTAATCTATGCTGAGATTAATTGCACCTTTGGTATTGTACTGCTATATTTTCTAATCATTTCAAAGCAATATGCTTAGATACCAAAACTGATTTTTAATTTATTCTTAAAGGTTCACAACATTCCATTTACTATATTGTGTCAGAAGGTATAAAATGTGGCCAAATTAGAAAATAGACTCAATACTCAGGCTACGTTTATCCAAGAATTGGATTTTAAAATGTGTAAAGTGTAAATCCATTCTACTACTTATGTAAATCTGTTGGAATAGCTGGAGAAGGATCTCTGTCTGTATCATGAGATTTCACATTCTGTAGTCTGTTGCTAGGATCTAATTTTTCTTGATGAACAGATGAATATTGGTCGACATAGTGACGTGTTCGCTTAGTTTGAATCTGCTGACGGATCCATTCATTGAGCAGGTTATTCAGTGTGTTGTTTTGACCTAAATGAACTACTTCAGTTTCTTCTTTACTTCCTATACTGTTGTTCCTATTGAGTGTCAAGCGACTTGGAGGAGTCTTCTTAATAGTCTTATTAGGTGTTGTATTTGGATCTAAAAATTCAGAGCACTAGCTATACTAATACATAACTAGATTTTTTTTCCCCAGCAAATTTGTGTTTGTTCTGAGAAATGATTTTGGAATACTAGAAAATTTTCTTAGTTCTAACATTCAATATGTTGATTAAAACTTTAGCTCAAGTTTCCAACTGGATTTATGTTGTTGTTGTTGTTGTTGTTTTTTGTTGTTTTTTTTGTTGTTGTTTACATGCTTACTAAAGTTTACTTATAAATATCTCAAATTACAGGTCTTATTAGTTCTTATTTTGAATAAAACTTGGGTTTTGGTTGGAAAATATGAGGTAAAGGTATTAATAGCTGGTGAAATTGAACGGTTGATACTGTTATTGTCACTACGAGAGTGAGACTAATAGAGTGATAATTAATATACTGGTGATAAAACTGGACCGTAGGAGTTGAAAAAACATTAGCTAGCTATGGGATTTTAGTGGAGTGGAATGTATTTGTAACATAACAGAATTTGCTAAAATTGGTGAGATCAGACTGTGTTTGTGAAAGAGATAATGTGTATAGTTATTACTGAGTGGTGTTAGCAGAACTTTATACTTTTGTGCAATGTGCAAATGAGTCAAAACAATTCTTGGATATATCTGCTGCTTCTACACCTAACAAGAATCAGTCTCTTCCTGCTTTGGGGGATTCAATTGAAATAATTTCTTTCCGTAATTTTGTCACTCATTAGTCAGGGTGGAACATCAAGCGAAACGAAGCTGCTCACATTGAAGTCGCAACCCACAGTTGAGCTGCGATTGCTCGCTTACGTCATGTCCTGAGTTAGGAAAAATCCGATGGGGAGCTCTGTGGTAGAATGACTTCCTCCCACATGAAGCTAACTTATTCATGTTACCCTAGACTTGTCCATGTAACCCTACACTAATGCAATTTCATTCATTCACACTCATCTTACTCATACAATTACATTCAGGTAACATGAATTTATTCAACCCATGTGAATTTATTCAACCCATACCAATGCATACACGTTCATCCACGTTATTTCCCACCCACCTTTTGGCAGGTTTGGGACATATTGGCCAGCCTCACTTTATTGTACAGATCTCACTTTATCTAAATACACTAGCTGAAGGCTCTGCCTAACTTTCCTCTCCTAATAATTAGAACTCTGTCTGGGAGGTATCCTTGGCTGATTAACCTAAGGATAGGAAGGGCTTGTCTCACTCAAGTTATTCTGACAGTGACTTCTCTGGTGGCAGCTACCACCATGGAGGCTCACACTACCTAGCTCATCATGCCACAAGTTCCCACAAGACGCTTTTCTTATCCCCACGCCCACATAATTGGTATGGTAAAGGGTCGTCAACGCCGGCCTGACATTTGAACGTAGTAGTCTCGTTTATAATTCAATCTTAGTTCACTGTGCCGAATCTGTGGCCTCGTTTACACATTCTGAACTTCTCGCAGGTCCGAGTATAAAAAGGAGAGTCCCCCTCTTGCTCTCCGAAGTCTATCGTTGGTTTAAATTTAAAAAAAGTTGCAACGCAAAGAACCCTCAATTCATTATTCTTTCAATTTGAACTAGTGTCCCTATTACAAACAGCTATATACAATAATTTTTTGCAATGATATAATAGAATAATCTAGTAAGAATCCTATCAAAGCCTTGCATTTGTGCAGAAGTACTTCTTGATTGAATATAACTCCTCGAGATAGTATAGAAGTACTCTGAAGGTATGCTGTAAATCTAGTGCAGTTGAACTTAGCTGCTTCAATGGCAAACAATATTCTTCTTCTCCTTTCTCTTTTATAACCTGCCTTTTTTGTTTTTGTTTTACCTTCTGTAGTGTTCTCAGGACTCATTTGAGTTATACTAGAGCGTTGTTTCACCCATGTCTTCACAGGCAAATTAGAGATATGGCTCAAGTCGTATATCAATTAAGTTCTTTTTGACCACTCAAATTATGTGGGATTAAACAAAGTATTACTACAATCAAATAATAATAAATGTAAATAAGTGCAATAAAATTTAAAACGTAACTTATACTACAAAATTATAATTATAATACTATGTACTATTTATCTTACTTCATTTGTTTCATTTGAACGTCACTTACCAGTTTACCACGAATGGTGTAAAAGTATGTACAAAGAACAAAATAATCATTATTTCTTTACCGCACTTTTAACTTATTTGATAAACGCTATCACTACCAAATCACCTAAACGCTGATATATGGGTGTGGCTAAGTTAGCTTGCTACGCGTAGTTCTGACTTTCAGCGATCCTACCTGTAGGTTAATTAAAAGTATCTATATTCAGGTTATGCAATATTAGGTTCAGCAATACATGAATTTGAATTACGTGAAAATAATGTCTATCGTAATGAAACAGTATATTTTTACACAGGGAGAAGGCAGGTAAACGCGCAACGTCTGAACCTACTATTCCTGAGCAGTACACGAGAAAATAGTATAGAGTTTTCTTTGATAAGGGGGAATTTTTAGTTTTCTTCAATTCCGATTACCCCCCCCCCCCCCCAACTATAAACGAGAGGGTGCGTGAGCAACAACTGAACTTTACGTAAAAGCTTTCTTGGAAAAAATATATGCAATTGATAACACCAACCATTCAGCTAAGAGCTTCATTAATATCACCCAGGCTTTTCTAATTGTCCAATAGTATAAGAATAATGATATTTACAAGTAGTCCTTGTGTCATGATATGTGACCGTCTACAGGAAAATCGGGCACAACGCAGCCCCGACGAAAAATTTTTTTTTTGCACTTACAGACTCCTCGGCAAGCAGATATTAAGCTCTCCAAGTTTTATCGCCGTAGCTTTAGCCATTCCCGCTATATATCGCCTAACCGTTCCCTTCGTTGCCGCGTCTACGCATGCCGCGTTGTGCCCGATTTTCCCGTAGACGGTCACATATTAGCTAGCTATCTCAGAGAGTTTATAGGAAGAATATATGAAAAATAATTACTTCATAATACTCATGTAGCCAATACTGTAAAAATATTTATTTTCTTCCCTATACTACATATGTTTGCTGGTTTACCTTCTGCTGCAAATATTGAGAACATAAAAATTGTGAACAAAATATTCAGGGTACAGTATGATAATAGAGTCATTTTTGTGAAATATATACACTACAATGAGCTTTGAGAGGAGCTTCAATTTGCCTTTCACACTAGTCTGCTGTAGTCTATCCTTTTCCCTCCTTATGTGGGAGTGGGAGAAGGACAGCTGAGAACTCCACTTGGATTCTAGTCTCCTATGCCAGACCCTATTCCTAACAGCATGGGGGAAAGAGAGTCTGGGCAAACGCCTTCACTGGTTCGTTCCAGTGGAACTTAATGACGACCATACGCGATAAGGAAAAGCACGGTTATTTCAGTAAACTATGTAAATTACCAACCTGCTGATTCTGAATATGCTGCTGTAACGTATTTGTTCTCTTAAATACAATGCTCTTGAAGTCATTCCTGTTTTGATGTTCAGTTAAGTATAAGAAGCTATTTGAACCACTTGTCAACTGAATTCAGCATTCAAATTTTGCCCAAATGTGAAAGAAATCTTGCAGATTATAAGATAAATAAAAAAAATATTAAATTCTTTAACCTAAACTGCATTATTGCCTGTACTGCAAACTTTGTGCTGATTGAATTTGTACCTTTATATTGACAGCGCTGGAATCATAATCAGAAATACTGGAGCTGATTGGATTTGTAGAAGTTGAAATAAAATGTATGGGAATTATGGGGCTTGAGCAGTATTTACTTGAGACATCAGAACATTCACAAATATTGTCAGGAAAATAAAGTTGATATTACCACTATAATATTAAAGCAAACTTGCAGTTAGAAGTAAGAAAATTTGGCATTCACACTTGTTCAGGTCCAGCAACAGACCAGAACAGCTGTTAAACTTAGCAACACCAAATATGGTGTGAACAGAACTTGTCATATTAATAGATCATAATTGAAACTCATCATGTTAATTGATCATGCAATTTATACACACTACATAAGGGCTGCCACAGCCATATGTTTTTTGTTCACTTGCTGTTCAGTTGGCATTGTTCACTTGCTGTTCAGTTGGCATTGTTCACTGGTCAGTTGGCATTAAAAAAAAGAAAAAAGGTTGAATTGAAACTTTTTACATTGAATTGAGCAAACCTGGTCCTTTGGCAAATCTAACAAAGACACCATATGCAGTCTCTGACATAAAATAAAGTCTCAGAACTGTACATGGTCCTTCCAGCTTGGAAAAGAAACCAGTGGTTGCAGTGAATTAAGAAAGCTGTAACTGGACTATCAAGACAAGAAATGGCTACAGTCAAAGAAAGTGATATTCTCAGAACAAAAAGAGGATATGGCAGACAGAAAGCTACAACAGCCATCAACGCGGCAAAGAAGATGATCAAGACAGAATGGTCAGCAATCAGGATTAAAGAACTGAAAATCAAAAGTGGTATAGCAGTAGCGGTTGTAGCAGAAGTAGCTAAAGTGCACCAAAATTATATCATTGCATTGGAGAGAGAAGGAAAAACACCAGAAGACAATCAAAATGAAGAAGAATCTCAGCAAGTGCATCAAGAACAGTATGAAGACGATCTGGAAGAAATAGAAGATACAATAGCTAAAGCACAAGTAGCTATTCAGTGTAATTTGGCTCATACCAAATCCAATGTATGGCTAAAATTGGAGTTGAAAGACTCAGAGAAAGGTGATGAATTGGTGGAATCATTGACTACTTTGTTGAGTGAGTCGATCCATTTTCTGATGATGGTTGGTTTGAAGACAAGATCAAAGCAACTGAGGCACTTGTGAGTGAAATTGGTAAGCAGTTGTCAAGTAAAGCTGCAGCAGCTAAAGATGATGATGACACTAAGGCGAAACCGAAAAGTGAGTCACCAGCAGCTGTTAAACCAATTCCACCCTACAAGGCATCACTTCCAACGTTCAATGTATCACCAAGGGAGTTCAACAACTTTTACAAACGTTTTACACCATCATGACTACACATTAGGACTACTACACTGAATGCATCAGTCACACAAAAAAGGAACTGGACAAAGCAACACAAGATGTGCTCAAATTGCCTCAACACCAATCACCAGCTGGCCGACTGCACGTCGATGTACAGGTGCAGGCACTGTAGTGAGAAGCACAATTATCTGCTGCACAAGGATGAAGAAATCAAGAAAGGAGGTGACAGCTTGACCACTGTAAAGACCAAGAATCTGAAGAAGAATGGTGCTGGCTTAATCCACACAGCAGTGGTGATGTTGAGGAATGGCAGCAAGTGTGTTCCAGCCAGATTTGCACTGGATGGGTGCTCCACTGATTCCATTTTTACTGAGGCTTATTGATGATGCATTGAAACTGGACAAAGAGCCAATGATTAAAACGGTTGCTGGAGCAGTGAAAAATGGAAGGACGACACACTCAAGCTCTGTAACAGTATCCACAGTTATTCCATCAGCATTGGCTCAAGATAATAAACATTGCACTTGTTCAGACATTGCCAACTGTGACTCCTCTCTGGTTACGTGAAACGCATAAAAGCATTGGAGTTACTAAAAGACAAGAAATTGGCTGATCCTGAGTTAGGTGGAAAATTTGATGGAATCATTGGAGCTCCAGAATTGCCATATTTTTGGGCAGTGATGGACATCAGTTTTGCACCCTTGAGATGCTCACTGTAATTGACACATGCTTTGGATGGTCAGTTTCAGGATGGTCAGAAGACTCAAGCAGTGAAAATGACACAGTCACCTTGAATTCAGAAATAAAAAATGATCAAGATATTGATGACATGTTTCACAAGCTGTATGAGTTGGAAAAGGTGCCAGAAGCCTCACTGCTGACAGAAGACGAAAAGTATGCAGTTAAGCAATTTGAAGACTCCATCAAACAACACCCAGATGGCAGATATTCATGTGCATTGCCAAGAGTAAAGTCACCACCACCAATTGGAGAGTCAAAACAGATGGCAATCTCTAGATTTTTTCAAAATGAGAAGAAGATGAAAAAAGCTGGTGTACTGGACTTATTCAATGATTAGCTGAATTCCTGTCCAAATCTTGGTCACTCAGAAATGGTGCCAGTGGTAGAGTGGGCAAATATGTCATTCTACTTGCCAATTCAAGGTGTGGTAAAGATGTGTTCTACCACCACAAAGGTGAGGCCGGTCTTTGATGGCTCTGCAAAGTCAACTTCTGGGCATTGCATCAATGACTTATACCTCACTGGGCCAAATCTCTACCCACTAACATCTGACATTTGGATGACGGCTGACGTGGGTAAAATGTACAGGTAGGTGAAACTGGCAGACTGTGACAAAGACAATCACAAATACATCACCAGAGATGGCAATGGAAAACTGGTGACCATGAGGATGACTAGAGTCACGTTTGGCATCAAACTGTTTCCATTTGTGGTAACAGCTGTCATATGACATCATGCCACCAAATACATGGATAAGTTTCCAGCTGCACACATTGAAGTCATTTAGTCATTCTACGTTGATGATTTTGAGTCTGGTGCTAATTCTGGTCAAGAGGCCAAGGAGCTCTGCATTCAACTGTGTGAATTATTTCTGGATGCTGGTATGGTTTTGAGAAAGTGTAGGTGTTCATCACCTGCCGTGATGGATGCAGTTCCGAATGAGTTGAAAGACAGGGAGTCAGAAGCAGGCAGTCACTCCTTGAAAGCTCTTGGCTTTCATTGGGATACCAATCAAGATGAGTTGTTTGTGGCAACACCAGAAGTTAATCAAACTGGCATCATCACCAAAAGAAATGTTGCCAAAGCAGTGGCCAGCATTTATGATGTGCTTGGCTATCACCTTGGACGATTATGCTGTCTTGGTGATATGACAGAAATCAAGAATCTGCCAATCAAGAGGTTCACTCATCCAGTGATTGACAAATCCACTATCATTTGCGGCTTCTGTGACAGCAGCAACAACGCCTATGCAGCTGTTCTGTACCTGGGAAACAATGATGGCACAACCAACTCGATATTTGCAAAAGCTAGTGTGTGTCCAGTCAAATCGAGAACTCTGCTGGAAATGGACATGTGGCCAACATATTGGCAATTCCGTTGAGTCAGTGCAAGTGCTGGAAACACAGCATGATAGTGCACCGAATGTATGGACATGCTGGAGCTGCCACCATCATTAGCACCTTGGCCAACCAACTTTATATCATTGGGGCTAAGAAAACGTTGAAAGGAATTGGCAAAAGATGTGTCACTTGTAGACATCAGTCTGCAACAACACTACAACCACAAATGGGAGTTTAACCCAGCTGCAGAACAACACTGGAGCCTCCATTCTTCAGAACAGGAGTTGACATGGCAGGACCGGTGAAGATTAGAGAAGGTTCTACCAGAAAGCCAGTTATCTACAAAGCATATAATTATGTGCATCTTTGTATGCATGGCTGTCACTGTGCACACAGAGTTGTGCAGGAGTTTGGATGCTCTGGAATTCCAGGCAGTCTTCTCCAGATTTTGTAGCAGGAGAGGAACTCCAGCTGAAGTGTTCAGCGACAATGGTGGAAATTTTGTTGCTACAGCAAAAGACATGAAGTAGGCACAACACAGGTTCCCAACTGTCAAGTGGCACTTCAACCCACCAAAAGCACAAGCTTGATCTAGAAAAGCAACCTAATTTAGTTAGTAAATAGTTCACTTGCTAGAAATTTTAATGATTAAACAGTAGCTCGATTCTGTTTTGAGGTAGGTGGATATCAAGCAGCTGTGATATGGTAATAAATGAACCAGTGATGAGAGATTGTATCTCAGAAAAACAGGGTTTACCTGCTTTTATTGGTTAAATTTTATCAGATAAGTGTACTGAAGTAATTTTATACTACAGTGGAAGAAATACACATTATCAACCATTGCTAAAAATCAGTCATAGGACTAGTCTGATGGAGCCAGACCACGTAGCACGCAAAGAGTGCAGAGGGTCTGGGTATTGGCCATACCAAATTTGTTCTGGAGGAATGTGGAAGTGGTGAGTGCCCTACCTCCTTTATACCTGAATTTCAAATTAGCCATGATTGCTAGACCTAGCGTTGATAGGGTGGCTGACACATACAGGAATTTCTATTTGTTGTATAGTTCCCGGTGATTTGCTAATGGTCATTGACCACTGCAATAATATATGTGCGGCAGAATAAATTGCTATGGCCATGTCCCCAGACCCATTCCCAGCGTAGCGGTTCACGCCAGACTACCATAAGACCTGGTGGTTTTCCATGAGAAATTTGACTCAACAACAGATCATAGTCCTGCTAAAATGCCCAAAGCAACATCTGGGAATGTGAACTCATTTGTGATGGTCACTTTGTCCTTTCTCACTGCTGCTACAAATTGATCTGGCTTCATCTTTTGCTTGTCCCTGAGTTTTTTGTTTTGTTTTGTTTTCATATCCTAAAATCTAATTTCCTGCCAAGTTAGAGTTATTATTCTTATGAAGGCCAAATGTGAATACTTAATAATTGTATTGCACTTAGAGCCCTAGTGTACACTAAGAAGTGTCTGGATACAGCTTTCATTTAATCCTCATTCCAGTATATGAAAACATAGAAGTAATTACAGTATTTGCTTTGTCTAGCTACTCATCCGGAATACGTAAGTAGATGGAAGTGTTGGTCTAACAAGGGGTAGATTTAAGAATTTGGAGCAGCCTGACTCCTACCGGACCCCACAACCAACATCCCGCAGGAGTGCTTCATCATCAGGTGCCTGTAAGACTGCGACTTCAGATAGCTCAACTGTGGATCCCAAGACTGCCAAATCGGTAACCCCATTGAGGACCGAGACAGCTGATTCTTTTAGGACACCAAGAAAGCACTTAAACTAGAGGCAATCTCTCCCTTATATGTCTCAAGGTCAGTATTAATAAGAACTTAGAATGGAAAGTAAGTATCTGGTTAATATAATATTCTGGACATAGTATTAGTCTTGAATTGAATATACAATTTGAATTAAGAGTTGTTGTTTTCCCTTCTATTCTCAAAATTATGCTGGGCAAGACCTACTCTCAACTGCACAGGAGGCCCCAACTACTAGACTATCAAGCTACCATAGTATTTTAAGTATTTAGCTGTAAAGCTAAAAACTTGATTATTCAGTATGATGAAACTATAGTAGAGTGTGTAAGACTATAATTAATCGGAGTTTATTCAAGCATTTTTACAGTTGCTATGCACTTTTGAAAGGTTTTCTACTGGGTTAGTAGGTTGGAATTCACTAATGCATGTATAGTCAGTTCCTGTGCATCTAGCTGCTGAGGTATTTAATCATAGAATGCCTGAGAATGTGTTCTAATTTGAAATTACTTTAAAATCACAGTTAATAGAGTAGACTCAATTAAAAAAAGAGGTATTAAACATTTATATTTAAGAAAACTTTTTTTAATGTAATGCACAATCATGCTTTAATGCTGCAAAATTGTGTTTTTCGTGCCTCTTCAAGAGCTTATCATGAAAATTACATGAACTAAAAAAACCAATGCTATTCTTAAATTTTGAAAATGTGTTCTTTTCCCAACGTACAAAATTCTAGTCTTGCTTCAAGAATAATATTGGATAAGTTAGCTGTGGCAGAAAGCTAGAAAAATCCCTGGCGTACATATTAGTTCATTTAATGACCTATTTCTGTGCGATAAAGTCGACTCATAACATAGGGTATGGGTCATTCAATTTCTCATGGGGTAAGGAGTTGATCTATTGCTCATAGGGTAAGGGGGTCACCTTTGCTCGTAAGGTATATCATATGGTCACTCTACTGTTCATAGGGTATGGGTCACTCTATTTCTCATGGGGTAAGGAGTCAATCTATTGCGCATAGGGTAAGGGGTCACTCTTGTCATATGATTTTGCTTATGGGGTCACTCTATTTCTCATGGGGTAAGAAGTTAATCTATTGCTCATAGGGTAAGGGGTCACTATTGCTCGTAAGGTATATCGTGTGGTCAGTCTATTGTTCATAGAGTATGGGTCACTCTATATCTCATGGGGTAAGGAGTTGATCTATTGCTCATAGGGTAAGGAATCACTATTGCTCGGAAAGTATATCATGTGGTCACTCTTGTTCATAGGGTATGGGGTCACTCTATTGCTCATGGGGTAAGGAGTTGACCTATTGTTCATATGGTAAGGGGTCACTCTTGCTGGTAGAGTATGAGGATTAGTGGTCACTTTATTGCTACTGAGTTTAGGGTCACTCAATTGCTCATGAAATTAATTGGAGTTTTATTGCTCATAGAATCATAAGTATCACCCAATCTGGTTACTCCTCCCCCAAGTGTACTGATTTGGCCTCAAAAGTAAAGCTAGCTGCTGACGTTATACCTGTTTAAGCCAATAAACTTTGTTCAGATGACAATTACATTCATTGCATTCAACTCCTTATAACACTGCTTTAAATCAATGTTTACTGAGGTATCATATTTATACTATGAAAAACAAAAACGAAAACAAGGCTACCTTCATAATTGTCAAAATCGAACTGCCATTTGTGTGTACAGTTCACAGCATTATTATCAAAGGTGGAATGGTTGCGATGAGGCCAGCATTCCCAAAGCCATTTTGGTAAAGTTGTCATTTTAACACTTTAGGGTTAATTATCAAATGCGTATATAGTATGAAATCAAATACTCAATGGGTGAATGAAATAGTGTTCATTATTGTCAGGGTAACACCCATGTGGAGCTGTACTCTTACCTGTGAGTTTTATTTAACCTTATTTTATTTAACCCTATTACTTGTTTGTTTCATCACCTTCGTAGTCGTCAATCACCCATTCCCACATTAGACTTATCAGAGCCTTGCACCTCTGGTAAAGATCACCAAACTTCATTTTACTTTTCCTACTTTCAACCCACTCTAAGTTTTGTCTCACCCTTACCTACGTA
>WLWI01000943.1_pt1 | contig 25611 bp, 7 predicted proteins | sample 6701501 | NCBI WGS metagenome assembly WLWI01 (sample SAMN12718690, study PRJNA515312) | sponge metagenome | isolation source: marine sponge | host: Mycale hentscheli | place: New Zealand: South Island, Marlborough, Capsize Point | collected 2014-11-01 | reverse complement strand
AATAAGATGATTTAAATATAAGAAAGTATATGAACAAGAAAAAATGGTGTAAATAAGTAACAGAGTTTAAGTATAAGTAAATGAATAAGTAAATATAAGAGTAAATAAGAGAGTTTAAATTTAAATAAGTGCATAAATAATTAAATAATAGAGTAAATAAATAAAATATTTTACATACATATATATATCTAAGTATGTGGATAAATAAATATAATATGAGTAAAACTAAATGAATAAGAGAATAAATACATATTAGGTAAAATACTAAGTATATTAATAAAAAATAAATAAATAAATAAATAGTGTTGATAAAATATAAATCAATGAATAAGTAAAATAAATAAGCCAGTAAATAAATAAGCGAGTTTAAATAAAAGCAAGTAAAATAAATAAATGAGTGAAGTAATAAATAACGGAGCTTAAATACAAGTTACCAAATAAATAAATGAATGAGTTAATTAAGGAGTAAATAAATAAATAAATAAGAGAATTTAAATATATGTAAGTAAATTAAAAAGTAAATAAATGAGTAAATAATATATAAGAGAGTAAATACAGAAGTAAATAAATAAATAAATAAATGATTAAATAATGGATGAGTTTAAATATAAATCAGTATATAAAAAATAAGAGTGTTAAATGTAAGTAAATGAATAAGTAAATGGAGGAGTAAGTAAATACATAAATAAGAAATTAAATACATCAGCAATTAAATAAATAATTAAATAATAAATAGGTGTTGTTAAAATATAAGACAATGAATAAGTAGCCAAATAAAGGAGTAAATGAATAAATAATAGAGTTTAATTTTATAGTGATTGAATAATTAAATACACGAGTAAATAAATAAGAGTTTAATTATAAATGACCATATGGGTATGTAAAATAAGGAATTAAATAAATAAGAAATAAGTGAATAAAGGATTAAATAAATGAATAAGAAAGTTTAAGTACAAGTAAAAATAAAGAGTAAATAATGGAGTAAATATACCAATAAGAGTGTTTAAATATAAGTATACGTGAATGAATAATTAAATAATGGCATAAGTAAACAAATACAAGAGTTTTTATTAAAGCATCTAAAAGGATAAATAAATTAATCAGTAAGTAACAAAACAAGAGTGTTTTAATATAGTATGTAAATAAACATGTAATTAAAGAAGTAAATAAATGAATTAGAAATTTTAAATCTAAATAAATGAAGAAGTAAATAAAGGAGTTAATAAATAATAGAGTAAATACATAAGAAGTCTATGAATAAGTAAATAAATAAATGATAGTTTATAATAATAAATAAGTAAGCAAAGCAGTAAATCAATAAACAAGACAGTTAAAAATTAAGTAAGTAAATGGATAGTTCAATACATGAGTAAACAAATAATAAAGAGTTTAAATATAAACATGTAAATACATACAAAAATAAAGGAGTAAATAATGAATAAGAAAGTTTGAAATATAAGGAAATGAATAAGTTAATAGAGGAGTAAATAAATAAGAGAGTTTCAATATTATGTATGTAAATGAATAAGTAAATAAAGGTGTAAATAAATGAATATGATAGTAAATTATAAGTATAAGTAAATGAGTAAGTAAATAATAGAGGAAATACATATGTGTTGTTGAAATAAAAAGTCAATGAATAACTAAGTAAATGAGTAAATAAATTATAAGAGAGTTTAAATGTAAGTAACTAAAAAAAATAAGTAAATAAAGGAGTAAATAAATGTGGGTGTGTAGCTAAGGAAATTACAGTTTATTTTTTTTCGTTCCTTCCACAACTTCACTACTTGTAAAAAGGCATTGCTTTCCACTAGGGAAAAGTAAGCTGCGCCAAGGTCCAGACCAGTTGACAGCTGTTTGTATTATTATATTAAGTAATTAATCGCATACAGCCAGGTGACCAGTGGGAACGCCCATTCACGAAGTTATCCAAAACATGAGAACTAGTTACCTGACACACATTCAGAGCAATAGCATGCAAACCTATTCACCACCTTCATTCACCAGTGGGGTTTGAGATTGAGATTTGAGATTTAGTGAGATTAGTTGAAACTATAAGCTCGATTGTCAACTCTAAGGACCGACACTGGGTTGATCACTCTGGGGACTCTCTGGGGCTAATCTCTCTATTTCCCTAATAGCATAATTATTGGCCATTACCTCTTTCTCCTGGTGGCAGTGACAAACCTACTCCTACATGACCAATCCAAAAACAAATGACACAAAATCTGTTTTAATACCTACCTTACACAAAAACCAGGAAATGACATAAATGACACAGAAACTATGGTGCACATGGTACTAAGTGAAGCCCGGCTCCCAGTTCTATCCAGAATGGGCCATAAGGTCACAAATTCTTCAGTTAACTACATGTGAAAAGTGTATTGTGAATGAATATCCTATCAAGATTCTTTCTTTGTAGCTATTCCAGCCCCATATCCAAGGCAGTACCCTCATCTTGATGGCCTGCCGAAACAACATGGTCTGCCTCCTCGAGATACTCCACTGAATCTTCTGTTGCTGTTTCTCAATCTTCTTTCACTTCATCCCAGGCTTGGTTGGATAAACCATTTGCATTAGCATGGTCTGAACCTGGACAGTAGGCCTTTAAAAAATAGTGCAGATCCACATTGCTGGTGGAAGTATTTGCCAAATCATTGGAATTTAACGCTTGCACTGTGCCAACTCTCTCCAAAATATCTTCCAGTAAGGGTGAACACCACGCACCATTCTTTAAGTTCCTCATATGTTGAATGGGGAGTCTCCAATAAATCAAACAAGAAAGACTCAGTTTTAACACTCAACATAGATAAAATAATTTGTTTCCACTTATTCTTCCCAACATCAGCTGCAGTTAACTCAGGCTAGAATTTACCTAAAAAACCTTAATCTCGGAGTTGTCCCTGGCTACCATTCTGTCAATAAGTTTAGCCTTCATATATGCAGCCCTGTTTTCCGTATCCATTCAGAAACGATCATCCTCCTCCAACTTAGACATGCTGTCACTCTGATGCTGAAGTGAAGTGGTAATTTGGCTCATCACTGACACAAAAAGGTTCAGTTTGTTCTGTATCCCTATCTCTCTCATTTAGTGACATCTTATGTTCCCACTTAATTCTTCCCTTGTTTGTTCCACTCCAGGATCTAATAGTAAAATCCCTGTACGCTACTCACACTTCCACCATAGAACCAGACTCACAATCACCTAAGTGTGATTGTTCTCCTACAGAGATAGCATCCTTGCTATGCTCTCCAGATCCTTCTAACTGTCACTCCTTGTTACCTTGTGACAATTCACTCTGCTCACTACAAGTGCGAATTTTAACACCTTGCTTCAGACGCTGATGGCTTCCTCTACCATTTGTATTCTGACCCCTTTTCTGTCCTTGCAGTATCCACTGGCAACCAGATGAACTCCCTCAACAAATGAAGCCTGTACCAGTTCAGTCCAGCTGGGTCCATGGTCACAAACTCTTCAATTAACTACATGTGAAGTGTTAAAAACATCTTATCAAATTTTCTTTCTGAAGAGCTATTCCCTCCCACAATAATATATAAGACAGTTTTAAATATAAGTAACTAAATGAATATAAATTAAGGAGTAAATAAATAAACAAAATAATTTGAATAGAAGTAAGTGAATTAAAATATATAATGAGTAAATGAATATATTAGTGTTGTTAAGGTTTAAGTAAATGAACAAGTCAATAAAGGGTTAATAAGAGAATGTATATATGTAAATGAATAAATAAAAAATGAATAAATATATAGGAGAGTTCAAATATAAGTAAATAAGAAAAAAAAACATGATTTAAATAAGTGATGTTAAAATATAAGCAAATGAATAAGTAAATAAATGAGTGTAAGTGTATGTGAATATGTAAAAAAAGAGTAAATAAATACGTCAGAGAGTTTAACAGAAAGTATTAATACTATTAAGTCAATGAATACGTAAATAAATGAATAGTTAATAAATAAGAAAGTTTAAATATATGAATTGGTAAATGAACAAGTAAAATAAGTAAATTTGTAAATAAGAGAGTTTAAGTAAATAAAGGAGTAAATAAATACATATGAGAGTTTAAATATAAGTAAAGGAATAAGTGAAAAGAGTAAGAAATAATTAAGAAAGTTTTAATAATGTTAAGTCATGAATATGTAAATAAATGAGTAAATAAATGAATAAGACTGTTGAAATGTAATTAAGCAAATGAATGAGTAATAAAAATAGTAATAAAGAAATCAATAAGAGAGTTTAAATATACAAGTTTGTAAATGAATAAGTAAATAAATGAGTAAATATATAAGTAAGAAAGTTTAAATAAATAGAGGATTATATAATACATAAGAGAGTTTAAATGTTATCAGTAAGTATATGAAAAGTAAGTAAATGAGCAAATAAATAAGAGAGTAAATATATAAGTCAATAAATGATTAAGTTAATAATGAGTAAATATATAAATTAAAGAGAATAAGTAAGTAAATGAACATGTAAATAAATGTGTACACAAATAAACGAGACAATTTGAATGTAAGACAATGAAAAGTGAATATATGAGTACATAAATAAGTGAGTTTAAATAAGTAAACGAATAAGAAAAGAAAGGAGTAAAAAATACTCGAGAAGTTTAATAGTATTAAGTCAATGAATATGTAAATAAACGACTAAATAAATAAATAAGAGAGTTGTATAATGAAGTAAATGATTAAGTAAAGAAAATAGTAAAAAAGAAATAAATACGAAAGTTTAAATATATAAATTGGTAAATGAATAAGTAAATAAATGAGTAAATATATAAATAAAAGAGTTTAAGTAAATAAAGAAGTCAATATATACAAAAGAGAGTTTAAATATAAATAATTATATAAAAATTAAGTAATTGTAAGTAAAAACAAATAAATGAGAGAGTGAATATGTAAGTCAATAAATAAATAATTTTAATGAGTAAAGAAATAAAGAAGAAAGAGAATATACAAGTGAATCTGTAAATAAATGAGTACATATATAAATAAGATTGCTTGAATGTAAGTAAGTAGATAAGTAAGTACATAAATAAGAGAGTTTAAATATAAATAAAGGATTAAGTGAAAAAAGAGTATTAAATAATTAAGAAAGTTTTAATAATGTTAAGTCAATGAATATGTAAATAAATGAGTAAAATAAACAAATAAGACTGTTGAAATACAAGTAAGTGTGTGAACATGTAAATAAATGAGTACATATTATAAACAAGATTGTTTGAATGTAAGTAAATAAATAAGTAAATAATTGAGTATATAAATGAGTGAGTTTAAGTATAAGTAAAGGAATAAGAAAAGAAAAGAGTAAAAAATAATTGAGAAGTTTAATAGTATTAAGTCAATGGATATGTAAATACATGAGTAAATAAATAAATAAGAGAGTTGAAATATAATATGAAGTAAATGAATAAGTAAAGAAAATAGTAATAAAGAAATATATAAGAAAGTTTAAATATATGAATTGGTAAATGAATAATTAATAAATGAGTAAATATGAATAAGAGAGCTAAAATAAATAAAGGAGTAAATAAATACAAAAGAGAGTTAAAAAATCAGTTTTATGAAAATATATGTAATTGTAAGTAAATAAATAAGAGTGAATATGTAAGTCAATAAATGAATAATTTCAATGAGTAAAGAAATAAAGAAGAAAGAGAATATACAAGTGAATGAATATGTAAATAATTGAGTACATATATAAATAAGACAATTTGAATGTAAGTTAATAAATAAGTAAATAAGTAAGTACATAAATAAGAGTTTAAATATAAGTAAAGGAATAAGTGAAAAAGGAGTAATAAATAATGAAAAAAGTTTTAATAATATTAAGTCAATGAAAATGAGTAAAATAAATAAATAAGACAGTTGAAATAAGTAAATGAATTGAATAAGTAAAGAATATAGTAATAAAGAAATAAATAAGAAAGTTTAAATATACAAGTTAATAAATGAATAAGTAAATAAAGGAGTAAATATGTAAGTAAGAAAGTTTAAATAAATAGAGGATTATATAAATACACAAGAGAGTTTAAATGTTATAAGTAAGTATATGAAAAGTAAGTAATTGAGTAAATAAACAAGAGAGTATAAGTCAATAAATGAATAAGTTAATAAATGAGTTAATACATAAATTAAAGAGAATAAGTAAGTGAGTGAACATGTAAATAAATGAGTACATAAATAAACAAGACAGTTTGAATGTAAGTAAATAAATAAGTAAATAAATGAGTACATAAATAAGAGTTTAAATAATATAAGTAAGAAGTAAAAATAATTGAGAAGTTTTAATAGTATTTAGTCAATGAATATGTGAATAAAAGTAAATAAATAAATAAGTGAGTTGAAATATAATGAAGTAAATGAATAAGTAAAGAAAATAGTAATAAAGAAATAAATAAGAAAGTTTAAATATATGAATTGGTAAACGAGTCACTAAATAAATGAGTCAATAAATAGATAAGAGAATTTAAATATAAATGAGTGTATGAAAAGTAAGTAATTGAGTAAATAAATAAGAGAGTGAATATGTAAATCAATAAATGAATAATTTTAATGAGTAAAGCAATCAATAAGAAAGAGAAATTATAAGTACAAATACGTAAATATAAGAGTACATAAATAAATAAGACGGTTTGAATGTAAGTTAATAAATAAATAAATAAGTGAGTACATAAATTAGAGAGTTTACATATAAGTAAAGTTATAAGAAAAGAAAGCAGTAATAAATAATTCAGAAAGTTTAAATAGTATTAAATCTATGAATATGTAAATAAATGACTAAATAAATAAATAAGAGAGTAGAAATATATGTAAATAATGAATAAGTAAAGAAAGGAGTAATAAAGAAGATAAGAGATATATGAATTGGTAAATGAATAAGTAAATAAATAAGTAAATTTATAAATAAGAGAGTTTAAAGAAGTAAATAAATACATATGAGAGTTTAAATATTATAAGTAAGTCTATTATCAGTAAGTAATTGAGTAATTATATAAGAAAATAAATATACAAGTCAATAAATAAACAATTTTAATGAGTAAAGAAATCAATAAGAAAGAGAATTTAAAGGTAAATGAATATGTAAATGAACGAGTACATAAATAAGATGGTTTGAATGTAAATAAATAAATAAATGAGTACATAAATTAGAGAGTGTAAATATAAGTAAAGGAACAAGTAAAGAAAGGAGTAATAAATTATTAAGAAAGTTTTAATTGTATTAAGTCAATGAATTTGTAAATAAATGAGTAAATAAATAAATGAGCGAGTTTAAATATATATAAGAAAATGAATAAGTAAAGAAAGGAGTAATAAAGAAATAGATAAGAGAGTTTAAATATACCAGTTTGTAAATTAATAAGTAAATAAATGAGTAAATATATAAATACGGAAGTTTAAGTAAATAAAAGAATAAAAAATACATAAGATAGTTTAAATATAAGAAAGTAAGCAATTGAGTAAATAAATAAGAGAGTAAATATATAAGTCAATAAATGAATAAGTTAATAAATGAGTAAATAATTAAATTAAAGCGATTAAGTAAGTGAATGAACATGTAATAAATGAGTACACATAAATTTGAATGTAAGTCAATGAAAGTGAATATATGAGTACATAAATAAGAGAGTTTAAATATAAGTAAGCAAAGAAATAATAAAATAAATGAGTAAATAAATCTGAGAATTTTAATTTGAGTATGTAAATGAATAATTAAAGAAAAGAGTAATAAATAAATAAGAAAGTTATAAAATTAAGTCACTGAATATGTAAATAAGTGAGTAAAAAAATAAAGAGTTTACATTTAACTAAGTAAAAATGAAAATATGAATTAAAGAGTTTAAATATAAGTAATTTTATGAATAGGTAAATAAAGCGTAAACGAATGAATAAGAGAATATAAATATAAGTAAATGAATAAATAAATAACTAAATAACGAGAATGTGATTATAAGTTAGTAAATGAATAATTAAATAAATGAGTAAATAAATAAATAGTTGATGTAAAAATACAAGTAAATGAATAAGTAAAAAGGGAGTAAATAAATGAATAAGAGAGTTGAAATATAATTGAGCAAGTGAATTGGTAAATAAAGGAATAATAGAGAATGAAATAAGATAGTTTAATTAAGTAAATGAATAAGTAAATAAATGACTATATATATAAAAGATAGTTTAATTATAAGTGAATAAGTCAATCAAGGAATTACATAGGAGAGTTTATATGTAAGTACATGAAAAGTAAGTAAATAAATAAATAAGAGAGTGTAACATGTAAGTCACAAATAAACGAATAAATAAATAAATAAATAACAGTTAATAAATGTATAAGATAATTGTAATATCAGTAAGTAAATGATAGCATAACATAAATAAATGTGTGTTTTTATGATATGAGGAAATGAATAAGTAAATAAAGAGTAAAATAAATAAGACATTTTGAATGTAAGTAAAATAATATGTAAATAAATGAGTACATAAAATATGAGAGTTTAAAGTTAAGTAAGAAAATGAATGAGTACAGATAAATAAGAGAGTTTAAATAGATAAGACAATAAGTCAGTAAATAAATAAGAGAATTGAAATATAAGTAAATGAATAAGTAAAGAAAGGGAATTATGTAAATAAAGTAAATCATGTGTAAATAAATAAATTAGTGAGTTTAAATCTAATTGATTAAATCAATAGCTAAATAAAGGAGTAAAAGGTAAATTGACACGGAAAGGATAAATCACAAATTTTGAGCTTTCTATGACAATAGGGTTAATAAATAATATTTTATCCAGACTCTGTCACCGTTTTTTAACATTATGTAAAAGAAAAGACAATAAATATACAATGAAAATTTTGGCGTAGCTATCAAAACTCATTAAACATATTAGAGTGAGTCGCAATTTTACTAGTAAAACCAAAATTGTGAGATGGCCAATTACGTAAATACACAACACTCGAAGTTACTGTCATTAAATATGGTAAAAAAGTAAACAATAAACTCAGTCACAATCATTGCACATTGTAAAAAATAAACAAACTCAGTCACTATCACTGAACTGTAAAAATAAACAATAAATTGAGTCACAATCATTAAACATTGTAAGAAATTAACAATAAACTCAGTCACTATCATTGTAAGAATAAACAATACTCTCAGAAAGTAGTAAACACTATCATTTAACCATCGCAGAAAAGATTAATCACAAAATATTATTAAACATTGGATGCCAAAACAATAACGCACCATCAGGAAACTACAATTAATATAAATAAGGAAAAGATCAATCACAAATTTCAAACATTATAATAAAGGCATTAATGTAAAAATAGAATCAAAGAGATAAGTTACCACCCTTATAATATTATTGTAAATCTCTAAACAAGGATCAGTCACAATCATTGACCATTTTAAATAGCGGACTTAGAAAGTAGTTACAATCTTTACATTCTGTAATACTCTCAAAAAGGATCAAACAAGTGAGACACACTCAGATAATGATGAGGCACAATTATTTAACATCATAAATAATAGACTACAGTATATACAGGCATTCAACATTGTAGCAAACAGACTCAGAAAGATTGTATAAATTAAACTAGGTCACAATTACTAAAAAGTATAAAAGTAGACTCACAGTTCATTAAACATTAAAAAAAATAGAAAGGATTCAAGTAGACCATAACAATTAGATTTTGTTCACTCACAAAGTAAAATAGGAAACTGTTGGCTTCAAAATAATTATCTGCAATCACTAAGGATGGTAGTAATAAAGTCAGAAAGGATCAATCTAAATAATGTTATAAAATAACATACAGAAAAGATTATCACAATACTAAATACTAGCCTCAATCTATCACATATTAAACATTACAAAAATATATAAACAAAATGGATCCTTTAATACTGTATACATTTAGACTTATTTAAGTTGAAAGAATAGATTAGAGATAACTCACAAATATACTCTAGTAAAGTATGAGCCTCATAACACTCAATTCTAGTCTTCGTACAATGCACATATACTCTGTAAAGGATGCAGAGGACATAAAGGACTAGTCACACACTAGACAGGCAATTTTAGATTTTTGTCAACATTATAAAAATGGCTGAAGTATTGGCCTCCTGTTAAATTAAATAACATTATTCAGAAAGATCGATTATTTGACTCATGTCAAAATTATAAAAAAAGACTCCAGTCAGGATTTTTTTAAATTGATTCAAAAGTGATCAATTGTTAGGCTCTTGTCAAAATTCTCAGAAAGTATCTATTACAAAATTCTTGCAACATAATAAAAAAATGACTCAGCAAGGATCGATTGTTGGACTTTTTTAAACATTATAATAAATTAACTCAGAAAGGGATCGATTATTATATTCTTGCCATTGTTAGAAAATATGACTCAGAAAGAATCAATTATTAGACTCTTGTCAACATAATTCAGAAAGGATCACTTATTAGACACTTGTCAACATTATAACAAATGATTCAGAAAGGATTGATTATTGGATTCTTGTCATCATGATAAAAAGTGACTCAAAGAAAGATCGATTATTAGATCCTTGCCTACAATATAACAAATGACTCAGAAATAGCAGGTATTAAACTCCTGTCAACATTAAAAAAAAATGAGTCAATTTAATGAATTCTCAGTTATCAATATAAAAAATGACTCAGAAAGGATCAATTATTAGATGCATGTCAACATTATAAAAATTAATGACTCCGAATCAACATCGTAAAAAATGACTTCGAAGAGATAAATTCTTAGATTATTGTCAACATTACAAAGAGTGATCGGAAAGGATCAATTATTGGATTCTTGTCAACATGATAGAAAATGTATCAATTATTAGATTCTTGCCTATATTATAAGAATTAAAAATTATTAAACTCCTGTCAACAATGAGTCAGAAAAATTAATTAGTGGACAATTTTAAACATTTTTATTAAATAATTCAGAAAGTATCATTTATTAAACTCCTGTCAACATTATAAAAATAATACTGAAAGGATCAATTATTTGACTCCTGTCAAATTATAAAAAGCTAGTCAGAAAAGATCGAATATTAGACTCTTGTCAACACTATAATAAATGACTCAGAAAGGATCTATTAAGATTCTTGCCAACATAAAAAAAATGACTCAGAAAGGATCAACTGTTAGACTTTTGTCAACATCATAAAAATTGAGCTAGAAAAGATTGATTATTAGACTCCTGTCAACATTATAAAAAAGACTCAGAAAGAATAAAAAATATTGTCAATATTTAAAAAAAAAGGACTTGGAAAGAATCAATCATTAGTCTCTGGTCAACATTATAAAGGATCAGTTATTAGATTGTTGCCTACATTATAAAAAATAACTCAGAAATGCCAATTATTAAACTCCTGTCAACAAAAAATGAGTCAGAAAAATGTATTAGACAATTATCAGCATCATATAAAATAAATCAGAAAGGATCAATTATAAAACTCCTGTCAACATTATAAAAGGCTAGTCAGAAAAGATCAAATTTTAGACTCTTGTCAGCATTATTATAAATGACTCGGAAAGGATCGATTCTTGCCAACATTATATTATAAAAGGCTAGTCAGAAAAGATCAAATTTTAGACTCTTGTCAGCATTATTATAAATGACTCGGAAAGGATCGATTCTTGCCAACATTATATAAGATGACTCAGAAAAAATCAATTATTAGACACTTGTCAACATTATAAAAAAATAGGATCAATTATTAGACTTTAATCAACATTAATAGAAATTGACTCTTGTTCAATTATATAAAATGACTCAGAAAGGATCTATTATTGGATTCTTGCCAGTATTATAAAAAGTAAAAGTGACTCATAGATGACTCTTGTCAACATTATAAAAGTGGATCAATTATTGGTTTATTGTCAACATGATAAAAAAAAGACTCAGAAAGGATCAATGTCAACATCTATAAAATGACTGAAAGGATCGATTATTCAATTCTTGTCAGCGTTATAAAAAATAGCTCAGAAAGGGATTGATTATTAGACTCTTCTCAACATTATAAAAGTTACTCAGAAACTCAATTATTAGACTCTTGTCAATATTATAAAAAAATGAGTCAGAAAAAAATACAATTATTAGACTTTAGTCAACATTGTAAAAAATGACACAGAAAGGATCAATTATTGGACTCATGTCAAAATTATTAAAGTGACTCAGAAGTGATCGATTATTAGACTTTTTTAGCATAATAAAAAATGACCCCAAAAGAATTAATTATTAGACTCTTCTTAACCTTATAAAAATGACTCAAAAATGACTGATTAAAAGAGTGACTCAGAAAGCATCAGCATTATGAAAATGACTCAGAAAGGATTGATTATTAGATTATCATCAACATTTTATGGATAACTCAGAATGGGATTGATTATTAGATTCTTGCCAACATGATAATAAATGGCTCACAAAGATCAATTAATAGACACTTGTCAACATCGTAAAAAAATGACTACGAAAGGATCGATTATTAGATTTGTGTCAACATGACAAAAATTGACTAAGAAAGGATCAATTATTAAACTTCTTCCAATATTATAAAAAATAGCTTACAAAGCATTACTTATTAGATTCCTGTTAGCATTATGAAAGGTCTCGGAATGAATTAATTGTTAGACTGTTGTCAAAATGATAAAAATGACCCTGAAAGCGATCAATTATTGGATTCTTGCCTACATTAAAAAATGACTCTAAAATCAATTATTCAACTCCTATCAACATTATAAAAAATGGGTCAGAAAATTTCAATTATTGGACTCTTACCAAGAGTATAAAAATGTCTCAAAAAGGATCAATTATATTATAAAATTGACTCAGAAAGGAGCAATTATTAGACTCATGTAAGAATTATAAAAATGACTCTGGGATGATCAATTATTAGACTCTTTATCAACATTACAAAAAAAGTGACACAGTATAGATCAATTATTATTATACTTAAGTCAATATTATAAAAACGACTCAGAAAGGATAGATTATTGGACTCTTGTCAACATTATAATAATGACTCAGAAATGATAGATTATTAGACTCTTCTCAACATTATAAATAATGACTCAGAAATGATTGATTATTGGACTCTTGTCAACATTATAGAAATGACTAAGAATGGTTCATTATTAGACTCTTGTTAAAATGATTAAAATGACTCAGAAAGGACTGATTTTTAGACTATAGACAACATTATAAAAATGACACAATCATTAGACTCTTCTCAACATTATAAATAATGACACAGAAAGGATCGACTAGTAGACTCTTGTCAACATTATAAAAATGACTAAGAAAGGTTCAATCTAAATATGCTATAAATTAACATACAGAAAGAATTATCACAATACAAAATACTAGTCTCAGTCTATCATATATAAACGCTACAAAAATATATAAACAAAATAGATCCTTTAATACAGTATACATTTAGACTTATTTGACTTGAAATAATATACTTAGAAATAACTCACAAATATACTTTAGTAAAGAAGGAGTCTCATAACACTCAATTCTAGTCTCTATCTAAGTTATAAGATTCTTGCAACATGATAAAAAATGACTCTGTATATGGATCGATTATTGGACTCTAATAAAATAACTCAGAAAGGGATCAATTACTAAATTCTTGCCATTTTATTATAAAATATGACACAGAAAAATCAATTATTAGACTCCTGTCAACATTATAAATAAGGACTTAAAAACATCCATTGTTAGTCTCTCATCAACGTAAATCAGAATGGATCAGTTATTAGACACTTGTCAACATTATAACAAATGATTCAGAAAGGATAGATTATTGGATTCTTATCATCATGATAAAAAGTGACTCAGAGAAAGATTGATTATTAGATTATTGCCATATAACAAATGAATAGGAAATAGCAGGTATTAAACTCCTGCCAACATTTAAAAAAATGAGTCAATTTAATGAATTATTACACAGTTATCAACATTATAAAAAATATGACTCAGAAAGAATCAATTATTAGATGCATGTCAACATTATAAAAATGACAAAGAATGGATTGATTATTAGACTCGTGTCAACCATATAAAAATGACTTGGAATCAACATTATAAAAATGACTTTGAAGAGATAAATTATTAGATTATTGTCAACATTAGAAAGAGTGATCAGAAAGGATCAATTATTGGATTCTTGTTAACATGATAAAAAATGACTCAGAAAGTATCAATTATTAGATTCTTGCCTATTATTATAAAAATTGAAAATATCAATTATTAAACTCCTGTCAACAATGAGTCAGAAAAATTAATTAGTGGACAATTTTCAACATTTATTCAGAAAAAATCATTTATTAAACTCTGGTCAACATTATAAAAAAAAAAATACTGAAAGGATCAATTATTTGACTCCCATCAAATTATAATAAGCTAGTCAGAAAAGATCGAATATTAGACTCTTGTCAACATTATAATAGATGACTCAGAAAGGATCGATTATTAGACTCTTGTCAACATTATAAATAATGACTCAGAAAAGATCAATTATTAGACTCATGTAAGCATTACAATGAATGACTTTGAAAGGATCAATGATTAGACTCATGTCAAGTTTAAATAATGACTTAGAAAAGAGCAATCATTAGATGTCATAAAATATATAATAATTGAAAGAAATCAGAAGGAGGATGAATCCCAAATATTTCACACGGTATATAAAAATAACTTGATAGATTCTGTAGGCACTAAACTCTGAAAAGATCAGTCATAATTACATAGCACCGTGTAAAGGACTCAATAACATCAGTCACAATCAGGGAGCGCTTTGAAGACACAGTTAAAGAAATTACGCTCTAAGCAGGTGAACAAACACTTATTGTGAGTTCAGCTAAGGATGGTTTATAGATTATGAAAAAGAAGTCATGTATGTGTGCGATAAACATTGTGTATGATAGACTAAGTAAGAATCGATCAAATTAGATTCATAAAGAGTCAGTCACACCTACTAAGGATGACAAATAATAAAGACTGAGAAAATCAATCCAACAACATGAAAGTTACAATAAAATCAGTGAGAATCAGGTGTTTTTAACATAAAAAGTTTATTATTGTATAAATTTTACTTAGCAAGTATCAAAATAAACTTATACAATAGAATACATACATTACATTGTAAAATAATTGGTTCCAAAAAGTATCACCAACAATTATTATCTAAACATAGGGACCCAAAAAGGATCTGTCACAATTACTAAACATTAACTTCAGAAATGATCGGGCTCACTTATTGCACATTGTGTAAATATATAAACAAATCAATCACAATCCTAAGACATAGGCATAAAAAGGATCAGTCACAATTATAAAACATTGACTCAAGAAAATCAATTACAAGAGGACACTCTTTGTCAGTCACAATTAGCCAACAATATACAATAATATAGTGCAAATCATTAAACAATGGACTCAACATGTATCAAATTGTCAAAAATGTACTCTCTCAGGATTAATTAAGAATACTTCACTATAGTGTGTTGATCATAATCATTGTGCATATTATAGTATAAACATAGACTCAGAAATTCCATTTAAATTATCAAATAACTCTTAAAGAATTGGTCACAAGCATATTAAACAAAATGTACTCAGAAATATTCATCATTATAATCTTGAAACATTATTTTGTAGGAATGAATTAGTCACAAATCTTAAACCTAATGATCTACTAAACTCAGAAGGAATCAATAATCATTGTTTAAAAAAATAGATCCAAAGATATGGAAGCAAAGGTACTAGAGGATAATGAGCCACATGAATCATTAAACATTGCAACAATAGAATCAATCACAATTGCATTAACTTGTTTATAAATAGACTCTGAGCGGATAAGGAACAGTTTAAATACTAATTAAAAACACAATTGTTGAATATTGTAACTACTAAGGAAGGCCTCAATCACGATAAAGTAAACTCCAGGAAAGGTCAATCACATTCATAAGAAGAGCTCAGAACAGATGTAGTATAGGATTTTATGAAATTTCACTACAAGAATAAGTTACAATCTTGAAACACATTGTAAAATAATACTTACAGCCCCAAAAATTAACAAGGTAAAAAAGACTCAAGGATCAATTATGATTGCACTTTAAAAGCTATACTCTTAAACTTTGATGACGGACATTAAACCTTTTCAAAAGTTATGACTCGCAAGGCCACAATAATTTTAAGGAATCAGAAAGGATCAACACAATCAGTATGCAATGTAACATAAAAAATGACAAAAAATAACACAAGCAAGTTGCTAACATAAAAATAGATGAAAAGGATCATAAAGCTTGATAAAAAAAACAAAAGGATGAAGGTGCAATAAAAAAATGAGTAATTATGACATATAAATGAAAATAAATATAAACCAGGACATTATAAGCAAATGAAAAAAATAATTTGGAAGGAATTTCGCAACATACATTTGTGTAATAAAATCAAAATGTAGGTATGTTGTCTAGTTACTTGGGAGTCGTAAAAAGTGAATAGCAGAATAAAAATAGGATTCAATAAAATGGAAATGATTTAGAAATTGTAACTATTTGCACAAGACACTTCAAAGAGGTTATAGTTGAACCAGTAGAGTTTTATTTTAAACTCATCATAATCACTGGAATGAGACATTATGGAATGGAAAATTAAAAATAAATTCAGTCAGAATCAGTCATCACAGTACAGTTCATTTGTTAATGAAATATCTCTTGAAAGAGATAGATCAGGCCAGAAATGAATAGCTATTGATATCGGAGATCACGTCTAAAATATGATATATATAGTATAAAGCTATGCCAGTCATTTCTTTGATACGGTCACAAGGGAGCCAGTTTAAAAGATCAGGAAAGAACTGCGCTGTCACACCACAAATATTCAATTTTCATTAAATAGACTGACTAAATGATAGAAACATGTGTTATTTGTTAACTTGAATTCATTTTTATTCTAATATGTATGCATTCAATTATTGTATGATGGACCGTTATTAAATATTACATTATTTGATAATAATCAAATTGACAACATACAATAATAGAATTGGGTAAACATAGGCTCATATGTGCATGGGAAATATTTTAATTATTTATAACCAAAATTTCTAAAGGTAGCTGTAGAGGCAGTAGCTAGTACCTTTATACAGCACCATTTCATTTCGCTAGATAAAAGTTTGCATGAACTATGTGTTCATTAGAAAATTTAAATTTAGTCAAAGTAGCTTTGATCACTCAAAAAGTTACTCTATTGCTTGAACTAAAGTGTGTGCAAGTCTGGCAATTCAAAATAGAACATGGCTCTACAAGAAAATGACCTATGACTAGCGATGATGTTGAGTATGTCATATGTACTAAATTAGGCATAATAATCACTAACATTAGATTATATTTAAAATGAACTAATAAATATTTTAAGTGTAATTAACTTGAGTTTAAGTTATTTTCAGTGTAAGTTTTTTTAATTTAGCATACAATTTTTAGACACACCAAAACTATGATGTTATCACCAATAATTGATTTCATATGAATGAAAAGAAAGTTATAAGTTTATTGCATTACTTATGCAATTTAAGCTTTTGTTGTAGTAGTAGTTCTTTTCATGAATGTTAACCAGGGAGTTATCAGTTTGAAACACTAACTCTCATTTTCCCAAATGATAAATTGTGTAGAATGGAGAGAAGAATGTTTGATTATGAAAATAAAGGAGAACAAGAGAAAAAGAAAGAAGTAATAACATGATAATGTTAAACATAGGTAAATAAACAAACAAACAAATAAAAAGCCAACAAAAACAAATAAATAAATAATAAAATAACTAAACAAATAAAACTATGCAATTGTTTCTATCATGAAGAACCCGCTAAAGGGATCCTGCTTCGCTATGTGTGTGAACCCTCCTCCCCCTCACCAGGCGGTTTCACTTAGTTTGCAACAACAGCCTGTGTGAAATGGGGTCAAAAAATAAAATAGTGCAGTTTGCTACAGGTCTTATATTATACGCTCACTATCACAATATAACTCTGCGCTCGCACGTGGTTTCCTTGGAAAATAACTGGGTGAGCGAAGCGAGACTCCACTAACGAGCAATTAAGATTTTGGTATAATACAGATAAACATATATATATACACATGTATAAACATATATATATATAATATTTTACTCCTAGCATTTGCATAGCTGAATACTACTTTAGTTATTATTATTATTTTAGCCATGAAAAACTTGATAACTTATACTTAAGTATTGCTAATTTTCCTCTCTTTATTAAGGCACCATGGGACTTGTAACTCTTATAATCGCTATTGTCAGTGTATTTCAATTGGTTCTGCCAAGAAAATCAGTTGAATTTATTCTCATTTAATTAAATTTTGATGTATAAAATAAATACATTTGCTTTACTGAAAATAAAAAAAAAAGTAAAATGTATTAGCGTTCCTGGAATGCATATTATTGTGTTCTCATTTATGTGAAAAGATTCCTTACAGCTATAAGCCAAGCAATAGTGTCTGATAATACTTTAGATCTTAGGTCTACGAGTAATTTCTTAACAGTGGGGTGAGGTGGGGCACAATATGACAAGGACAAAATTACACTTGAAGGAGTGTAACCGCATGAAAAGATATTTGTGCTATTTTAAATAACAGTTAGTTGCTGTCTCAGATGGAACTATTGCTTTTAGGGTCCCGAAGGTCCTAGGGTGTAGCGTCATGAATGCAGAGTGGGGCATTACTTAAGGCTAAGGGACCATAAAAATGGCAGTTCACTACGGCTGTGTAGCGCGTAACTAATTTAGAATGTAGTGACTGCTCTGGAAGGACACTAAATGATGTGAAGAATATGAATGATGATGCTTCAGACACCAGCAGTGATGACTCTGAATGACTTGCTTTTACACCATGATTAGCATACAATAGTAGACTTTTACAGATTGCTGGTATATTGTGAGGACAATAACATTAGTGAATGGCAGTTTGTTACGGCTGTGCAATGGGCAATTAATTTAGAATGTAGTGACTGCTTTGGAAGGACACCAGCAGTGATGACTCTGATTGACTTGCTTTTACATCATGGTTAGTATAGTAGACTTTTTACATAATACCTAGTGAGATTGTTGGTATATTGTGAGGACCATAACTTTAGTGAATAATGTGTGTGCTGTATTGAGCAGTCCAGGGCAAAGTTGTCATCACCAGTAATGCAGCTGAGCATCTATTAAATGAAGCAGAAATAAAGTTGATTTTATAAGAAGGCTACGACTTCATACTTAACTAATGTAACCATGAAAACTGAAACACTATGCTAATACAATAATTACCAATTCATAAATTGGTGTCACAAATATGATACTTGAATCTCGATATGCTGGATAGAAAGATGTTGAGTCATGCCGGTAGCATGACTTGAATGTTCCTTCCCAGCCACCCACATGTTGCACCATTTTGTCATGGTGATATGCTATGTGTCTATATTTCATAGTGTACACATTAAAGATACGATTGCACTTTAAGAAGATACAATAATAATCAAACATCATAATAAAAGCGTTTTATTGCTTGTTTTTACAACAGGTAATTCATCTTTGTAACTGAGAGTAATGATCTCTTTCATCATAATCTTCCCAATACTATCATTCTTCAACATCCACTTTATTGATTTCCCCAAACAAACTGAGCTTCCCCTGATTTTCACACTAAAGCTACTATTTATTATCATTATTACAACTTTCAATAGGTAAAAATTATGTTGTAAATAAATGATGCCCAATAGTTAAATTTAAATTTAAGTATGCTGTAATTATTACTTAGCGAAATATTCTCTTGTACTGTATTGATGAATCATGGTTACAAGTATGACTGAGAAACACAGAGTAAAATAACACATAAACATGCATGCAGCTATATCTAATAATATATCAGTAACTTATAATTGAATAAGTGTGCAACAAATTATAGCAAAAAGTTGCTTTCTGAAGTTTTAAAAATAATAAAATGCTTCGAATAGTGAATTGGATGGCGGTTCATTTCGAGTCAAATTATTGTCGGCTAATTGCTGTTATAAGTACTTATCTTTTTTTATTTTGATGATTACTTTAATTATTGTCCCTGATGAGGAATTGTACAGCTCAAAGTTACCTCTTATACAAATTTATATACACATAATCCATATTTACCTAACATGACGTTGTTTATGTGACAGTATAGCTACAATGTCTATGAAGTTTTACTTTCGTATTGAATTATCAATTAGGAAAATCTGCTCCTATTTGATGTTTTCCCCAAATTATGTACACTGCAGGTGTACATAAACATAAACAAGTAGCTATTTCACAGCATTGTCAAAATGAAGCGCTGTAATGCCCTGTTGTTCTGGCATTTATTCTTTTTATTGTTGCCATCTGGCATATTACGTAAGGGTCAGTGCATTTATGTAAAATTGTTCTTTATGATTGCTTATGCAAATGCTCTGCCTTATTGGTAGTTGTTGTTTGGGCTGTCTTTTTTAATTCATTATTAAAGTATAAGGTACTACTCGTATTTTGTACATATTCTAAGGTGATATCAGGTAACATTGACAGTGAAATATTAGGATAATCTCTAGACCACAGAGTTCTCATGAAGTTACTTCTGTATTGCTCTGGATATCAGACTAACTGTAGAAGTTGTATCATTGTTGTAACCTTTAATAGACTGTTGTTGATCACGCTGCTCTATATATATAGTGCTACGGGTCCCTGAAGTTGAATATTTATCAGGACCACGATGTTCTGGTGAGGTTACTTTCACTTGTAATGCCCCAAAATTCAATAATCCAGGAATCAGCTGGCTTGCTGGAGACACTGTCCTAGCAACATACAACTTTATTGCAACAGATGTATATCCTAAAGAGGTCATGACTGTACCTATTAATGCTACTGCACAAATATCAAATGCTAATTTCAGCACTACATTCAATTATTTCAACTTTACGCTATCAGTCAATGTAAATCAACTCATTCCATTTCAAGGACAGAATATATTCTGCGGGACAACATCAATGAAGAGTAATGCCATACCTGTGGACGATTTAAAATTTCTGGGTGAGTGATTATTTTAAGTTCTTATGAGCCATTATTATGAAGTTCAGGTCAGAATGCAATACACTTACCAGCGGGTTATGTTTAGACTGTAAATTATACTACTGGTATTACTGAGATTAATATAAAAAATAATCCCTGAAATTACTGATGCAATGACTAAACCCCACTTGTAATAATGGAAGTGAAGATGCTTGGTACTCATAAAGGTAAAGTAGTGTTGACATTGTCACCTTATAATTATCCCATAGGGAGGGTTATAAATGGCACTGTGGAATCACCATCACCACAAACTTCAGAGTGAAATGAATGCATGCTAGTGTGGTATAATAGCTTACCAATGAGTTGAACTATTAAACCCACTGTAATAAAGCATACAGGAGAGAAAACCATATTGATACTATGCTTAATAAAGTGTGCAGGAAAGAGTGGCATGTTGATACTATGTTTAATAAAACATGCATGTTGATACTATGTTTTTTCACTGTATAATATTGAGTTGATAAAAATGTTAAAAGTAATATCCCAAACTTTGGAAAGCCTTCTGTTTCTTATTTAGCGTTGTAAAAGTACTACGAGAATTAAAAAAAAAATTAAATAATTGCTTTCTTTCAAAACATAATTGCATAACTTTAAAATATCTTATGATCTTCCTAATTTTTTAATATTTGGCACTTGAATTGCAGTTAGACTTTATATTGACTGACCCAACCCTTGATAAGAATGTGCAATTTAATCTAAAATTGTTTTTATTACACAGAATTGGTGTTAAATGTCAACCTAACAGCTGAATTTTCTGATGATAAATTAGTAAGAATAAAAGTTCAATTGAATAATGTGATAAGTTTTTGAATATAATTACGGAAGTCTGATGTGTGGTAAGTGTGACTTTTTTCAAATTCTCTGCAACCTCAAGCACAAACTGATGTAACAAGACATGATATCAACATGGGGCACTTCATGACATCAGTCAAGTCTTCACAATGCTTTGCACCATGCAAAATGTAGAGAATGCTTTATAATAAGTGAATTATATTCGCATGTGTATTTAAAAAAATATGCATCCTCATATGTGAAAATAAGCACACTGAAGTAATCTCTTAATATAACTTTATGATAGCTATCTATGGCAGCACTAGCTTCAAATATTCTTGAGAAATTATAAACGATAAAAATAACTTATTACTGTATCTAAATATGGGAGTTAATGATAGTATCCAACCCATCTATATATAGAACAAGAAATTATATTAGCTATTCTTAATTATTTCATTAGATTCCTCCCATTGTTTTAAGAGAACCAATAGTACACATTCGCAAAAAATATCCAAAGAAATTTTAGTTTTGATCATGTATTGGTATAATGTTGCAGCCTATTTGTCATAATAGAATTATACTTATAATTGAAGTAAAAGATTCTTCAAATAAGTTATTGAGTACTACTAGAAAGTCTTGCGCTACTTATACATGTGTAGAAGATCTTTCAGTTAGCAACTTCAGTAGTCCTTTCTATGCATTGGAAATATATTTTCTTGAGAAGAATTTAACTTATTTAATCAGTAAGTTCATTATTGTGGGTTTAATATTATTTTAATTTTGAATATATTATATGTTATAGGTGGCAATTATAATGATTATTTAAATTTCTCTACAAGTATAAAAAATTGCAACCCCACTATTAACTGTGTTACAGCGATTGGTGAAAATTGTAATGCAACATTAATTCAAAATTCTGCAGCATATATCGAAGTCAAAAAAATACTGAATTTTGATAACTTATTCTCCTATACTTTGGAAATAAATGCACATTATCAAAATATAAAGATATTAATAAGAAAAGATATCTTTATTTATTGTGGTGAGTTGATATTGGTGTCTACCTCTGTGTTGATCTTGCTACCTGTCAGCTGAATGACAAGGAATGATTATCAGAATAAAAATCAATGTTGAAATATTCATCAATCTTAGCTACCTATTTTTAGTCTATCAGGGCTATAATGATACGTCTTGCAGACAAAGTGAGATGATACATGTAAAATTAGTTTTAACAATATTGATGAAAATTGATAGTTAGTTGATTTAGTCCAGGCTAGGCTAGAGCCCAGGTGACCTTGTTTCGGGATATAAAGTAATTTTTAGAACTTTTTCTAGATCAATTTTTTGTGCTGATTTCAAATCTGGTGGGTGCCAGACGTGAAACCTTGAGCGTTTTGAGATATTGTAAACTGAAACTCAAAATTGATGCAAATATGAGCTTCACCAATATTAATAAATGATTTTATGTTGAAAGATCAGGGAATCCAATGATAAGGTGATAGTGAAAGGTTAAAGTGATCACAGAAGTACTCAGAATGCTATATTGTTGCTGTTCCTTCTAGGTTACGGTGATTCTTCATCACTACTGTCAAAAACGTCTGGTGCTACTGCTTTCATTGGGTTTTGACAGCTAGCTTGGCCCATGCATTTGCAAAACTCTGAGCAGGTGAGGGTGAATTTAACACAGGAGCAAAGTGCTGTTTTGCATCCAGTTTTGCAACCGCAACTGACAAGGTTGAGCACCTCATCTGGTGCAGCTAACTGTCCTGGTGGGGTATAAACTGGTCGAAGCTCTGGTCCATTCATCACCCAGCCATACTGTAATGGGTACAAATCTGGGGGTGAAGACTTATCTGCAGCCTTCCACAATGCTGTTTGAAAATGGGCACGTTGGCAGTGGAGTTTGAATGCGGCCATAGTTGGTGGCAGACTGCTCAGCTTGGGTGGTGTATGGCGTTTGCCAGCAATTTTCTTTTTAAAGATGTCTGCACGCATACTGTTCAATGATGTCCCTTGTTCCCTGCCGTACAGTGTGGCTACAAATCTCAGACATGATTCTGTGACCTCTTCTAGCGATGCTAGTTGGTCACCAAGGCAAAGACAATCTGTGAATGCAGCCAGCTTTTTAAATACAGTTGCCTTGCCAATACCAGCAAGCGAAGAGACAGTGTCGCATCCACTCAAGGCGTGGGCTCCAAGGAGATTAGGAATAACTGTAGAATGCCGTTGTATCATTGACATCAATGATTGCATGGGTTCCAGAGCATCCTGCCATTGTCACTTGAACACTATGCGGCAAGCTATTGACATGAGCGTGTAGATGATGAACTAGAATGAGGAGCACATCCGTATCATCAGATACGACTCTGATTGGAGAATGTCCTGCTGTAGCTTCTTGAACCATATGGTATGCCATAATAACATCAGCTTCTTCATGAGTGATTGATGTTTGCCATTTGCCGATGCCAACTTGCACTGGATGTGGCTCAGGACCAGTTATGACAACACGCTTTCCATGTGGGATCTGAGCTGAACACAATTTGTCAACAATCATTTGAATGACTTGCTTCTTGTTGGCACTCACATTCAATACCAGGGCTTGATTGGGTAGGGGCGAGTCTTCTGTCAGATTATAAACATGACTTCATCCATTCTGGCGTGTTGTTCGGCACCCTGACTTTATACTCGCGTTGTAGTATCTGTCAAAAACTACATGTAAAATTTATGTTGTTCCCACTCTTTCCATGATACTGCTCACTGCTGCATTGACAAAGGCAGACACCTTTGCCGGTAAAGCTGGCCAAGGAACTGTCCAAAGCAAAGCACAAGCATCCAGAATCACCACCTTGGGAAGTTGACGATTGCGCATTCCACACAATACCTGAAGCTTTGTCTTTAGCACAGACTTGCTGGTCTTTCTCATTTCGCCACTGTCATCAAAGAGAGCTGTTGGGTGTGGAGCCAATTCATGAGAGAATAAAGTTGCGATAGAAATGGTTTCTCTTGATGATGCCATAATTCCAATGACACGTGCATAAATGAATTCAGTATCCACAGTGTATCCTTGCCAAGTGTGGTAGTCTGTTTTGTAGCTGCTGCCATGGTCTTTACTTTTTTGGTAAATTTTTTGTGAAACCCAGCAGGCCACTGTCTCTCATATTCCAACCACTGACTGGTTCCTATTTGGAGAGAATTATGAACATTCACTGTTGCCTCATCAACAATTCTTCCAGAAAATATGTCAACAAGACCCTTGCCTGGATGCTTGTCATTTTCAAATACATCAATGCATGTTGATATTGCCTCACGTATTCTCATTCAATCTGCAGCATCGGCTTTGATGCGTGTTTGCCGTTCCTCTTTGTGAGAAGTCACAATGTTCTGTTCTTTTCCATCTTTCATTACTTCAAGGTCATTCATCAGCTGAGCACAAGTGCTGTGGGAAAGAGCCCAAATGGCCAGAGTAGACTCATTCAATGTGGAGCCAACAATGCCTGCTGGCCCATGACCATATTTCATGTAGGTAGTCTCAATAAAGAGATCTGACCAAATACCATTCCAAAAGCCACTCTGATGATGCATGACGTGCTCACCAGCCATGAACTTCTTAAGCAATGTTGGATGAAGACGCTGCATAGATCGAAGGTAGTATAGACCGTATCGCGCATAGTTGACATGAC
>WLWI01000942.1_pt1 | contig 25615 bp, 21 predicted proteins | sample 6701501 | NCBI WGS metagenome assembly WLWI01 (sample SAMN12718690, study PRJNA515312) | sponge metagenome | isolation source: marine sponge | host: Mycale hentscheli | place: New Zealand: South Island, Marlborough, Capsize Point | collected 2014-11-01 | reverse complement strand
CCTGGGGGGTGAGATGACGATGATGTAATGGGTATTACAATAGTGGGTTATTTCTCAATTCAACTCAGTCAGGTGCAATGGTCAGTGTTGCTGTTGTTGTCAGTGATGTGTGCATGTCTACTTGACTCCATTGCCAGTTTGCTGAAGCCACAATATGTCAACTTAAAATGTCCACACAGTGATGAGGAAATGATTAACGTGGAAACCATGAAGTTATGGTAGGTCTCAAGTAACTCTCTTTGGCCCTCCTCTCTCTCTCCAATCTAAATTTCTTTCTACTCAGGACCAAAACCAAATTTTGTGCATGCATACACTCATATAATTTATGCTGCCTTCATAATAAAAAACAAAACACACACACACACACCCCTCCCTTTCCTACACCAGTCCAGTTACCTGCAGCAAGACTTGGACGTTGGCTAGTTTGGTGTTTATGGCGGTGTTGGGGGGAAACAGTTTGATGGACGTCTCCATGAGGTGGAGGTAGCAGCCGTACGTCAACGCCTCGCTGTCCAGGACGACCAGCAGAGGTGAGAGAAGGTCGCACATGCCCTGAGAGTAGCCCTCGCTGAGATGGTTCCACACGAATGAAGATATGATATTTCGCACCTTCATCAAGTTGCTGGAACTCTTGAAATACCTGAGGGTTTAATAAATGCAAGAACTGCTCAATATAATAGGAATAAAATAAATGATGATTAAAAATAATATTACTGTAAATAAAATAATATACAGTATATATTAGTAAAGCTGCATGTAAAAGGTTATTTAAGATTTTTATTAACTTGAACTTTACTTGATACTTGATACAAATCCAATTACACATATTGCTTCCTCCATAACTTGATAGCTTTGAGAAAACTTTTTTTTTTTTTAGTAGCCAACTTGCAATAACTGGAAGTGTTGGAAGAGCATGTGTCTGTGTAGATAATGCCATCCTACAAGTCGAACTAATCACTACTCATAGGAAGGAATGCCAGGAATGTCACAGAACAAAGTTCCAATGGGGAAGAAGAAAGAACTCCATGGAGGTGAACGTGGAAATGATGTATATACCAGTAAATGCGTAGCAAATACAACCCACTTATTTACACACACAAAGAGAATGGCGGTAGCTCTAGTGAATTCAAGCTGGGAGTAGAGGCAGTGAGAGCAGACCAGTAGTAAACAGGACACTTGCAAAATTGCGTTTGTTTACTATAAATTACTATTCCTACTACCATGTTTTGGCAGGGCCGGTCATGAAAATGCAGAACCAGATAACAGACTTCAACTGAAACCGGAATAAACCTGAGCCTGCTACACACACAGTGTGCATATCTGAGATGTCCCACAGGCTAGAGAACAATGGTAGCACACAACATGTGGCTTGAACTTCAAACAAGTGCATGACATGCTCATTGTGTGTCTGGTCTGGGAAAGCAAGTTCAATTATTCATACAAGTATAAGTATATAGCAACAACCAACACCCACACATCAACCAGATCATCACTTTTAACAACATATTGACAACTTTGCTGCGTCTGGCTCACCAGTAATCCCTGTCGCATCGAGGGACGTCCTTGTCGATGTTGTAGAGCTCCTTGACGAAGACCTTGGACTTGGAATCTAGTTTGAGAGATGACATCACTGCCTCCTCTGGGCTGTGTGGGAACAGCAGGTCAGCTGCACCATCACTCGCACATACCACTCCATTGGGAGAGTGATCATGTGACCTGTCATGTGATTCATACATCACAGAGGAAGCATCCGATGTGTCCTCACTGTACGAAGAGTGCACGTTAGGCTCACGGCTGTCGTCAGCCCCCGTGTTTGATGTCACCAGCCCGTTAACAGCGACAACCGGCAAGTCATGTGACAAGTCCCCGTTCACATGTACTGGTGATTGCTCTTGGCCGCTCTTTGACGGAGCCTCGTCTGTTACATCGCGGCCGGGACTGACGGACGAGAGCGGCTCAGGCGTCCCGCCTCTGCTGTGCTCAGCAGAACTCCCGCTGATCGTGGATAAAGATGGCGAGCCTAAGTCTCCCACACTGTCAGAGCGATGGCCGTTGGTCAACACAACTTCTTTCTCAATTTCCTTCTTGGTCTGCTCCACTTTCTGCCATGCTTCCAACGATGTTTTGTATTCCGTGAGGGTCTTCCTCAAGATAGCTTTCCTTTCCTCCTCTGTTGATGTTATCGGATAAAAGCCCAACAAATACGGCCAAACCTACCAAACACACATTCACAACACAGCATTCTCAATCTAGGGGAGTGTTATGGGTAGACCCTGCTGTAATCAAGTAGTTAATTGAAATGAGTATCTATGATCACCACCTTGTAGGCACTTTAAAAAATATTACCTTTTTATTAGACACATACACACAAACAAAGAAAAGAAAACACAAAACAAACACACTGGATAGACTAGTGTAATCAATTGTTTAAAAAATATGCTGATGTTGTATTTATTCATGTATTTGTTTTTTGGCCAGGGGTTGAGTAGGGGAATCATGAAATTGTATTTCCTGAAATGTTTCTAAATGTTGAAGGACTTTGGCAAGAAGTCAAAATGTTGGGTAAGTTTTAATTAACATAATATTGGCTGTTAGAACGAGAAATTATGCTATTATTATAATTATTTCAGCTGAGAATGACTGAATCATGTTTCTATTAAACTATTGACCCCATCAAACAGATGAATACAAACCTCTTTTCTAAGGTCGTGACAGACACCTCTGAAGTAGATTTCTCCAACGAGCTTCTTCCATATCTTATGTCTCTGCAAACACCAAGATGTTTATTTGTTAACACATGCTATTAATAAGACATTGCTCTTAGATGTGTGCCACGTGTGCGCATTGTGGGCTAGGTGTGGGTGGGGCTTGGGGGGGGGGGCGTGGTGCAGTGCTTGAGTCACCTCAGCAGGTGCTGATGATGCAGTAAACTCCTCCCATTCTGCTCTACCGACTGGCTCAGACTTCTGAAGGTGCTCCTGGATGTTGACGGATGTTGGTCCGACTAGATGTGCCACTGACGCCTGGATCTTGCTCATGTGCCGACAGTGAGAGAGCCCTGAGACAATAATGGGTGGAGTCAGGGAAGATGGTGGAATACAATGTGTGTATGGTGTAACGAGAAGTAGATTGAATGAAACAGTAAGGAAAAAAAAAGGCAAAAAAAAAAAAAAAAAAAAAAAAAAAAAAAAAAAAAAAAAAAAAAAAAAAAAAAAAAAAAAAAAAAAAAAAAAAAAAAAAAAAAAAAAAAAAGCAGCAACAAAAAGCAAACAACAACAACCAACAAACATAAGACAAGCTTACATTTGTGGAGACACTTACAGCTGTAAAAATAGCGAGCTAAAAGTTGCCGAGATACTTTTGACTGAAACTCCTCCCAGTCCCTCCGGGCAAGAGATCCTGGCTTCTCTACAGTTACAATCATGGGGGTGTGGTCAACACTTCCCTCAGAGTCAGACTCGTCGTAAGACTCGGAAGAATCCAGACGTTCTCCCGACCGGTGATGAGTGAGATTGAGAGAGAGAGCGGGGAGGGTAGAAGGTCTGGAAGAGAGAGGCTTTGGCTGCACTGTCCTGTGCTCTGCCTCTACTTTGGCCGGGGATATCTCTTTGCCGCGAGCTCCGTAGCGTATCCGGAACACTTGATTCCACACGTCCATGGTTTCAAACCACTCCCCTTGCCCATCAGCAATGATCCTACCTGTCATCTTCATTGGCGAACCTTTAGCCTAAAAATGTATAATTATTACTATGAAACAACAACAACAACAACAAACACAAAACTTCAGAAATAGTAAACAACAACAACAACAACAAAAAAAACAACAACAAAAAAAACAAAAAAACAACAATTAATTAACTATAATAGTCAAACAATGGACTATGGGAAATCCTGATGCTTATTTTGTGGTATATTATTAAATTGCCCCTCTCATCCAACACCGCACAGATTGGACAGTTTAGCTAAATCCCCTTGCATGGATCCACACCTTACCTTGGTAGTCCGGTCCTTGATGTACCAGAGAGGAGGCTCCAGACAGCCCTGGGGCAGCAACGTATTCTCTACACACTCCAGAAACAAAAAGAAGGACGGGACGTGCGGAAAGAACAGAGGCGGGTACGCTATTCCATCGTAGCCAATCAAAATCATCTCAGCTGAGCGACCTGCATATCAACACAGCAACAACATTAAATAAAAATATATACCAGAGAAATGGGTCTCAAGAAATTCAGTGACAAAGTGTGCACTAGTAGATTTATACGGAATGTAATTTCTGCAGTTTGTGAGGAAATTATCTTTCCACTCATTGAAACTTCTTTGTATTGGATGGCACCATATACATGTATAGTAGTATATTGCCAATAAGAGGAAATGGGGTGTAATATTTTAAAGTAATTTTTTCAACTATCAAAAACCACTACTACTCAATTATAGAAACTTTTGATAAAAATAATTATAAATTAGGAAGAACATCTATACAAGATCAGCGAAGACCCCAATGGTGTCTAAGCAGGCAACACAAGCTCACATACTATCTTGAACATCCTAGCATAAACCTGACACTTCACATGTCCTATGTCTGCACCACAGAGCCGATTCAATCCTACAAGTCTACCGGACTATCGCGTGGTGGAGACATTGGACCAATAGCCACTCTCAGCTCAATCCCAGCTAAAATACTGGCACAACAGGGACACTAGGACCCTCTGCCATACCACAGCCTTTCATTACTGTCCCACATGTACATCTATCTACTAGTACTAACTGACCTGGCGATCGATGGCAGTGGATGTGAGCTATTTGGTGGACTATATCAACAGACATGATCGTCTTCCACAAGACACTGCAAGGAGAAATAGAGGTAGAGGCAGAGGGGAATACGAGAGAATCAGTGTGTATAATTGGTATTACTGATTAATCAAAACAAAACAAACACGTAACAGTATCAAATACTATGCATAATTACACACATAACTTGAGCAATGACTCCTTCATTGAATAATAAACTGCATAGCATTCTTTCATAAGGATATAAATATATAGTACGAGTTCTACAACTTGTGATAAGAGGATAATTCTGGACATTTTAAAAAAGAGTGTGAAGTAACAGATGACATATTAAATTAGACAACGGAAGAATAAAAAAAGTAAAAAACATATGAGATGATTTACTAATAAAGACTCGCGGAGTAAACAGAAGGAAGTGGCCTAAGAGACGTGGGGGGCAAGGTTGTAACCTCAGAGAAAACAAGCATACATACATTTGTGTGCACTTGTGACCAATTAGCTGCTAGTGTTCGCAAGCATCGTGCAGTTGAATGATCAAACATGGACGGCAAGGATCTCTTTCATCTCACAGACCACCCCAGCACATGTGCAGCATCAACTGTGATGTGTGGCTGGTCACCGTGTCCGGAGAATGAAACAAAAACAACAAAAAACAAAAACGACTAACTAAAACAATGGCCCTAGCTCAAGATGTAGCTTTTGCAAATCTAATGCACACACACACACACACACACACACACACACAGCCCTTAGCTCCTCATTAAATGTTTATCATAGGAGAGGCAACACACAGATAGCCAGAGAGAACACAACCTACTGCCTTCCGCTTGAACATCTGTGTTTGTGTTTGTGTGTGTGTGTGGTGTAGTGGTTGTGTCCTTGGCTCAGGGCCTGAGGTCCTAGAGTTCAAGCCCCACTCTGGCAATTTTTCCATCTAGTTTTTCCATCTGCCTCCCACCAGCCCCACCAGTCCACCCAGCTGTGATTGGGGACCTGGCATTTGCTGGGGTGCAAATTCAAGGCCTTTTCTCATGAAACAGCAATGGTCCAGGTGGGACTTCTGGTGCCCACACCACTTGCTGTGAGGAAAGGCCTTTCTCCTGCGAGTTTTTAGCCCGGCTCCAGGAACTTTGCTTGCACTGCTCACAGTGCCTGCTTAGTGCACAGGCATCCTGGCTCTGCCAGGTGCATGTGACCGCCTAGCGGCAGCTAGACAATTTACATTTTTTTTGTGTGTGTGTGTTTATACTGGACAAATCTACTGAAAATTTCCTTATCTTTTGTATTGTTCATTAAACACGCACACACACACACTCACAACAAAAACATGTAAAACAAGTCTGGAAATTTTGGGAGTCAGAGTTAAAACATTTATTTATACTAAATATACCATTGTTCAACAGAACTCTCTAGTCCAGCCAAAGTCCACCCCCTCCCCCTCACCAAACCTCGTCTCTCTCCTCCCCAACCCCCCACAAGATGCACACTCAGATACATACAGGGAACTGTCACTACGCCAACAACTCATGAAACACCTTTCTAACAAGAGAAACACAGAGAGTTGTGATTGTCTGTAGGAAGACAAACGATCTGTTTAAATTACGACACTTCACTCTGTTCTTGTACTACACTGTGAGATGAAAACAACTCTCAACAGCAGATGATGTAAAACTCTATTGTGGGCATTACTGCCAGTGAAAGTGAACAAGACCTTCATACATCAGGCAGTCAGTAAAAATATAAAATGGCAGACTTTCCCCGTTGATGTTAAAATAGAAATCATAAATTATGGTATTCGGATACTTCTTCAGAATATCAATGTGGTCTTAAACCAAACCTTTCTTTATTGATATTTTGCATGATAGAATCAGATACCAACGTTTAACAGAGAGGCACACCCACATCCTCCCACATATACACAGGCACGTTGCTATGGTACCTCTGAGCACTAGTGGAGTCCTGGAGGAGAGCATTAGGGATCCACTTGAGGATGAGGGAGGAAGAACCCGGCCCATTCCTCTGCAGAGTGAGGTAGCCCTGCAAGGGCTTGGAGAAGCCAGACTGCATATAAAGAAAACAGCTTTTAAAATTTAAAATTGCACTTCACACATCCATGCTTATAGCCATATGAAGATGAAGTGATTTTTCTCAAAATTATTATTATTATCATTATTATTATTACAACAACAACTACTACTACTACTACTACTATTATTACTATCATATAAATACACGTACATAGCCCGAACATGTGTGAGGTAAGATTATAGACAGGATTATAGACAAGTTTTTAAGAAGCCAATTGTGGAGAAACATAGTGGATGACAGCACCAAGTGTGGATGAAAAAATGGAAGAGCTTTGTTAGTTGAAGGAAGACAGTCTACATGATATGGTAACAGCTGGCCATCTCCCTCGTTACAAGCTAGACCATCATCTGCTAGAGCATGAGTGTGAAACTATTCCCCTGAGTGTGTGTGAGTGTGTGTGAGTGTGTGTGTGTGTGAGAGTGTGTGTTGTGCTCCATTACCACACACAGTCGGCTTCCCAATGCTTTCTCTCATCAATCTGGTGACCTCAGAACACATAATACAAGATTATTTGTACCGTATGTATGTATACCACACAATTAAAAAAATTTTTTTTTTTAATGACCCTGATTAGGTCAAACAACTCCTCCTGTTCTCTACACTTGTTTGCATGAATAGCCACCACAAGAGGAAGGGATCAACTTTTGATATCTAAACATCTCATTAGATGCATTCACAAATTACATATTCCATTTATTTGTAAACAAATAAACTGTCTAAACAAATAATACAGTCACTTTCAATTCCATGGAAACCACTCCAGGCAGTCTGCATGCATACCAGATGTTAATATTCAATACATCCGAACACACGCACACACTAACATGTGTACTAACACAAACAATTCCTAGAATAACAACATACACTCACACAGTCACCTAAAATATCATCATCATCATCATCATCATCATCATCATCATCATCATCATCATGATAAAATAATAACAGCAACAACAAAAATAATAATAATAATAATAATAATAATAATAATTACTTACTGGCTGAACCATGATGTTATTCTTGCCAAACAGACAGGTGGAGGCGTTGCTCTGGTAAAGGGATCTGACGTGGTCCCAGGCCGCTTCAGTGGCAATGCCAGCATCTTTATCCTCCGTCTGCAACCACAACACAACCAGCAGTTCAAGTCTAAATAATCCATTTATTAAAACCGGCATGTGCTGATGCATGTCTATTCCAAGCAGCTATGTACGGTATGGAAGAGAGAGTTCGGAAAAGGTGTGGCTACTTGGTGTGGACCAAACTTCCTATATTATTAGTCTTTAATCTTGTAAGGGAGGTCACCCGAGGAATAGCATTAATAATGAATAATATTATATATGCTGTGTATTATTACCTGATTACTGTGAACTGCAGATATGGAGAGGACTCTACAATAATAATAATAATAATAATAATAATAATAATAATAATAATAATAAAAATAAAAAAATAAAAATAATAATAATAATAATAATACTAATAAATTATATTTTATTAAAAATTAACAACAACAAATCACACTAACAGTGTAAATGAAACACACTAAACACTAAAGATTTTCACACAAGTAAACACACAGGCATCAAAGAAGAAAATAGAAGAAAATAAGTTCTGTCAACTATTTAATACTTTATTTCAGATAAGTTCCCACACCCATTTTGTAATTCTATCTTCAGTCAGTCTCGACTGACCATGCCACTAGTTTAATGACAGGCTCCTCCCCACTATGCTATGGTAATAATTATAATATTTAAAAAAAAATTGTAGCAGGAAATGTACAGTACATGAAGTGGAGGGGACAAAACAGAACAAGAACAAGTTCTTGCATGGTCTGGCCAAAAAACATCCAGCACTATTCACTAGGAACAAACTGGCTACAAGCTCTTAGGAAATATTGCCAGCCAAACCAACACTAGTCCAGGAAGAAGAGGAACAGGTCACTCGAGAGGAATGGCAGGAGTTGGACACTCTATCTCAGCAACAGTCATTCTAATTGCAACTGAACCAGAACATCAACGACTAACAGTACTTTACGAGAACATGAGAATGTGGAAAACTTAAAACTGATTCCCTAGTGATGACTGGGTATTGTAATACTATTTGAAAGGCAAGCCCTGAGAGTTTCTGTCTGGATGTGAATAAACCTGTTAAAAAACTGTGTGAGTTTATTTTACGCTGCACTACTATTGAAAGTAAACTGACCCGGACACCAAACTGTATGTACATATAACAAAACAACCATTTCCTCTTCCTTTCGCATGAACAACTACACAAGATGATGTCACACATGACTACAGCTGCGGGTCATCCAAGGGCATAATATTATTTGCCTTCACCCCCTTCCTCCTCCCCACCCCACCACACCCACCAACTCTGTGCCACAAGTATGTACACACTCACTGGTTGTGCCGTTCAACTATCTCTGCTGGGGAAGGTGTGGTCATGGAGACGTCCACAACCTTGAGCCGGCTGTACCGGATGGAGCATGGACCATCTGAGGAACATAAGTGTAATAATAATAATGCAGGTGGAAGAGAAAGAGCCAAATAAGGAGGAAAAAGCAAACCAAGAGGAAAAAGGAGACGGTATCGATTTTGAGAAGGTGTGTTTATTGATAAAGAAGGAAGGCCTAGTGGGTGTGAGGAGGAAATGTAAAGAGAAGTCAGAGAAAAAGAAAGTGACACAGAACTATAAGCAACCCCGGGTGTCAATAAAGATGTAAATTGCAAGTTTATAGGAAGACACATAATCAATGGAAACAGATCGTTTATATACATTTGAAGAGCTGCAGAGAGAAATAGTTTATTTTGAGAAGTGGGTGATGGCCAAAGCAGTGCTTTATCTATGAGAATTTATTTGCCAAAGAGTGAATATTTTATTCTACTGCACTAGATGTAGTTGTTCTTGTGTTTGTATGGCCATGTATGTGTGGCCGGGCGTGAGCCTCACTACTACTGAAATACATATCAGTGTGGCTGACTTACCAATGAGGTATTGAAAGATCTCTCCATACACTGGGTGAAGAATGACTGACTTCTGATCGTAGAACTGCCTACAAGATAAAATATTCCGAATATCATTATATTGTAGCTAGCAGCTAAAAGGAGTGCACACACACTCATCTTATTTCATAACAATTAAAATACAAATTAGTTTTCATTAGTCTTCAGTAAGTATGTCAATTATCAATAATACAATGTCCGCTATTATACTATAATGTATATACACATATTAATATACATGTATCTTCGCCAAGTTTGCACGGGGAAAAACAACCAAATCCCTGAACAACCAAGTCATCACTAGTATTACTCCTTTAGTTGTAACATTAGGTTAGAAGGAGAAAAAGTTCAATAATTTCATCCAATTGTTTCAGTATAAGAGAAACTCTACATCCATTAGACAAGACAAAATGGCTTGATTAATTTTGAAGCATTTTATCCATAATATATATTATAGGAGTTGTAGATAAATTTACATGCTTACAAACAAGTCGCCATTTAAAGTTATGAGTCCGCTACTGGTTTTTCCTTTTATGGCGGCACACCCCTTATTTTGATCAGCTGGTGCATGTAAGTCAGCCAATTCTGCTCTCAGCTCCCATATTCACATGCTGGAGAGTCTCTTAAGGAGTTGGTGTAAACACACGTGCCATGACAGCCAGTTGTGGAACTGGTTTCATACATCTGAGGTGGTATTTCCAATATTTATTTATCAAGATTGTAGGCCGAGTGAGTGGGATGTGCCATAAATGGAAAAACCAGTAGCGGACTCATAACTTTAAATAGCAACTTGTTTGTAAGTATGTAAACTTATCTACAACTCCTAGGGTCCGTTCATATATACAAATATATATTATCTATCATATATACAAATATATATTATGGATAAAAATGCTTCAAAATTAAACTGCATGAATGGCAAGGCTTTGACTTAGTTTATTGTAGCAATGCAGATGTGAGACACTAACCTATTGTCCCATAAAGTTCCTTACTCACACACTAAAGTAGTTGTACATACATTAACTTATTTTTATTAATAGCAACTTTTCTCAGTTCTAACAGCAGCCAATATTATTTTGATTTAAAACTTAACCCGATATTCCAACTACTTGCCGAAGTCCTCTTATAAGCCTAAACGTCAGGTTAAGTTTTAATCAACATAATATTGACCGTTGGAACTGAGAAAAATTGCTATTATTATAATTATTTCAGCCGAGAATGACTGAATCGTTAGTTCTACAGTACCCTCATTTTGTAGCTAATAGGAGAATTAAGAATTCTAGTTTTGATATCAGATGGAAAATGAAAGAGGGTTATAACAATAACATCTTCTCCTTACTTTGGGGACTTCACGATACTGTCAACAATGGCCTGAAGCTTCCCTTCCACCAGTGCAGCTCTAATCCAGCCCATCTTCCTCTCTGCCGGAGACAAGCCCTGGACCAGCATGTACTCCGATTTGCCATCTGAATTCTCTCCGAAACATTTATCAAATATGTCGGCTGCGTCGGGGAGAGTTCTGCCAACTTCTTGCAACACTTTACCCGACGGTGTGATAACCTTTGACCGGTTTGTTTGAAATTTCCGTTTGACGCCATAAGACAAAATATTCTCCACGGATACTGCAACAAAATAAAATGCAATAAAAGGATATCATAAAATTCTTAGAGACATTGTTCTCGAGATGTGCATGCCCTACATTTGATAATAATAACAAAAAGTTACAAAATGTTTAACACTGAATTAAAATAAAACCCTAATTGACTTAAATTCATTATACAAAGCTCGTTTCAATACAAGAAAACTCAATGAACCAGAAAGTGTCCTCATGTTAAAAAATATTGCATAAACTATAATAATTATAGACAGCAAACAATAATATAACATGAAAGAGTACGATTACAATAGAAAACCTCTAAAAAATCCCTTAAAAATACCAAGTGATAAAAGAAGCTTCCTCTGGAACAAAGTTGTACTTGCACTACCCACATATAGTGTTACCGAAACACTAAAAATAATGTAACGCATGCAGCACTTCTATGCCACTCACCACAAAAAGACACGAAGCTAGAATGTGTCCAGTGAACTTTCTTTTGAGTTGCAGTAAACTCCACCAGTCGCTTAGCCTATATACAATATTTATGGTATATTTATCTAAATACAAGAGCTATAAACTAATATTTTCATGGTCAGGAAGCAGTGACCCTAACATCAAATAAATTTAAAAATTAAATAAATTCATGGGCATACGTTCTTTTAGATTCATTCTTGATGCAGGTAGTTAGCCTAAGCGTGTAGCTATCGGCTACCACAGTTCTATAGCTAGCTAAGCCTAGATATATACTTTTCCAGCTGCTAAGTAGACTAACCTCTGACTTGCACTGCTCCACCAGTTCTTTGCACATCCTTTCATTGTCCGACATGTTTATAATATTATAAGCACAATAGACTCCTGATTCTCAAAGTAAGCCAAGCAGTCCAGAAACAGGTTCAGTCAGCCCGCTCCTGCCAGTTCCCACTTACTCGTCTTCTTCTCGATGAAAAACTGAAGCTTCGCAGGAATTTTTTCAAAACCGGATGATGTTTAAAATTCCTGTGGTTTTTTAAGCATTACAATTTCCGTCAGCTCGCTTTGCTGATGCTGGTATGCACACCGCACACCGAGTTTCGGAAAGAGACCAACTGACGTCCGGACCACCCCCCAAAGAACCATTGAACTATCGTAGAAAAATCAGGTGCCACTCAGAGTTCTTCGTTTCTAAAATAGATACTAAAAGTGAGTTTTCATTCTAAAGCTGCTTGGGTGCTTGCTGGAGTGTTGTTATTGTCATAGCGTAAGGTAGCGGGAATTGTTTAGGGACCGTCTTCTATAGTATTGGTAATGGTTCTGTCGACTTTCCCAGTATTATTGTGTCGTCCTTTATCCTCCTCACAGGTTTCAGCGGGGCGGAGGGCCGTAGGAGTCCGGCCGAAGGTACCACCAAGTGGAAGTTCAGGAGTTTGTGTCTCATCATGACCGTAGTTGGCCTGTGGGTATCTCTTGCAGTGGTCATTACCACAGTTGCTCTCACCATCCCAACTTCTTCTGAATCTGTGAGCTTCACCCATCACAGCAATGAGGCCCTGAATCAAGTCTTGAAGGATTACGCAAAATCCTTCCCCGAAATCACCCATCTGTACTCCATTGGCAACTCTGAGAAAGGTGCCCCACTAATGGTACTGGAAATATCCGACAATCCTGGCACACATGAACCTGGAGAGCCCGAGTTCAAGTACATTGGGAACATGCATGGCAATGAGGTAACAGGTAGGGAAACACTGCTCCACTTGATAGAGCTTTTGTGTACTCAATACAAAAAGGATGAAAAACTTACAAAACTCGTAGACACCACAAGGATACACATCATGCCTACAATGAACCCAGACGGGTACAGTATTGCCCAGGTTGGCGATGCCACTGGAGTTCAAGGACGCTACAATGCCTTTGGCATTGACCTTAATCGCGACTTCCCTGACCAATATGACTCGGAGCAAGTGCGCCAGGGCAGGGGTAGAGCTTCGGAGACAAAAGCAGTCGTAAAGTGGATACACAGCTATCCATTTGTTCTCTCCTGCAATTTTCACAACGGTGCTCTGGTGGCTAATTACCCGTTCGATGACAGCCGTAATGGTGTTAGTACTTACCAGATGTCTGCCGATGACGACGTGTTCCGACAGCTGTCACTGACATACTCCAACTCTCATGCCACCATGCACCTTGGCCACCCTTGTCCCGGCGACCAAGAACGCTTCGTGCAGGGCATTACTAACGGTGCGGCGTGGTACAGCGTGAAAGGCGGCATGCAAGACTACAACTACTTGGAGACAAACTGCTTCGAGATAACTGTGGAGCAAGGATGCTTCAAGTACCCTTACGCAACAAATTTGCAAGCGATATGGAACGATAACAAGGACGCTATGGTTAACTATATATGGCAGGTTCACGATGGTGTCAGGGGGTTTGTGAAGGACCACTCTGGTAATGGCATCAAAGGTGCCGTCATCAATGTCCAAGGGATAACCCACACTGTAACTACAGCCAACGATGGAGACTACTGGAGACTTCTCGTCCCAGGCACCTACAGCGTTACTGCCACGGCTCAAGGCTATAAAGATTCTGCAGCAGTGACAGTGGTGGTTCCAAAAACAGGAGCGACCTCTGTTAATTTCACCCTTGTAAACACAGCTGCTACGGATGTGAGCGTACAAGAAACACTGGAGGGGGATAACGAAACTGTGCAAATGGATGCTCGTAAATCCACTGAAGAAGATATACATGAACACACTGGACTAGTTGAATCGAGCACAGAAGACGAAGCTGAAGCAGCATTGCAAAAGGATTCGGATCGGCCAGCGAATTTTGCTCCCCGTGCAGTTTTTGTGGCAAGTGTGAGTCTCCTGGTTGTCATTTTTGCCTTGGTGGTGATTATTTTAGTTCTGGGAATCATCACAGTGGTCCAAATGAGGAAGGCACGCCCACTGAAAAATGGCTATGCCCCCATATCACTCAGCAATGGAGGAGATGGCAAGGTCAATCCTTTTGAACGTGGTTATTTCACTAATGGTGTAGACATGACATCAGATGAAGAAGAGGTAATTGGAGACTTCACACAAAAGCAGGAGAACAGTTGAACTGGAGTTTTTTTTGTTTTGTTTTTTGTTTTTTTTGTCTTTTACTTTTTCATTTACATTGCTAAATCAGTTACATCTTTCACCTTGTTACATTATACACAATTATAAACTGCAAATGATAATAAGTTAGATTCAATATAAACACTAGGTTGCCATAAAAAAAGATCAAGTAGTGTAAAATAATGAAGATGGAAAAAAAAAGTGAGCCAAACATAATAATTATTATTATGAAACATAATTATATCAGTCTTGTTATCACTGGCACATCTGCAACAAACAGCTAGTGGTTCATATGTACCCAGAGGCAAATTGGTTCCTATCATGATGCTTAGCTTGGCTTGATGCCCACTTCCTCATGCAAGCAAGAAACTAAACTTCTTCTGCTCTGATTTCTGGTTGCACTTCTTCATCAACTGCAATATTGTGAGAATCCTTTACTTCTTCCAGGATATCTTTGCCTACTTCAATATGCATCAAGCTGTCCTGGTCTCGGTTCTTCTGCTGTTCGACTTCCACAACCACCACACTCTCTACTGCCCCCGAAGAGTCATCCTGCTTGACAAGGGAAGGAGGAGGAGGACTCGATGAAGCCACCACTTCACTGGCTACTTCCTCAGACGCAACCTGAAGTGGAGCGACTAGGACTTCAGTTGGGGAGGATATTCCGCCACTAATGCTGCTGCTACTCTGAGCCATAGCCGATTGAGACGGGTCAGCATGGCTGGACGTGACAATACTAGAGTCTGCTGGATTCAGAAAGGAAGACACTGCGTGAAGTAGGCTCACTTCGTTTCCAGACAGATGTGAAGACACAACATCGGCATCTGAAGCAAAATACTGCTCCGTTCTCACCTTGTCTGCTGCTTTCCCAGGTTGTCCTGATCCTACTGAAGAGCCACTCGCAACTTGAATCTGCTCCAAAATAGAGGATGACCCTGGATAAACACTCATAGCGATGCTGGAGTCATCTTGTGACGAAACCGCCGAGCCTTCTCCCACTGGTAGCACCACACCAGGATACGAGCCTCCATAATTGCTCTTCTTCCAGTAGTACAAAGTTCCTGGACTGATTCCATATTTCTGAGATGCCTCTCTGACCGAATGCTCGATGGCGTATTGCAGTATTTGCATCTTCTCTTCCGCTGTACACCGAGGTTTAGCAGCATGTCCTTCTGACGAAATGACATCATATTCCATTCCAACGTTTTCGATGTCCACTTCGTTTGTCACCTCCAAAGGCACAGGATCCACCCTCATCGGAGTAGTGGGCGTGTGCTCTCCTCCTCCTATGTCGTGGTCCCCTCGACTGCTGATGTCGGTGACTTCCCCACCGTCAACAATAAACTGGAAGTTGTGACTGTCGTACGCCACAACCTCGGAATCATGGGTCGTGGAGACTTTAGAAAGTGGGGAAGCCTCCAGCATCTGATCTGCGGCATGGCTGCTGACAACGGGCAGCACCTCTTCTGATCCGGTGCCAGACAAAGTCATGCTGTCTCCATCAGACTGCAAAGCCTTGCGCCAATTTTGAATGGTCTTGCTAGTGATACCGTAGCGGTGGGAGGCTTCCTTCAAGGAATTAGTCTCTGCAAACTTAATAATATACTTCTTCTGCATAGACGTGTATTTAGGCTGATGTAGCTTAAGCTCCACCCTCCACCTCCACACGGTGGGCGCTGCCACTCCATACTTCAGAGCAGCCTTGAGTAAAGTGGTGGCATTCGCATACCGAACCACTTCCTCCTTTTCTTCCGCAGAAAACTCCCTGGCTGGCTTCCCAAAGTAGTTGTTGTAAGGCGTGATTCTCTCGGTGGGAGGGCCGCCGTTAGAATGCACTTTCATGGTGGTGGGAGTTTTACTGGTACTGCTGAATGGAGGGCAAGAAGAAGACACTGCAATATTCCCAGGTGCAGATGACGCAGCGTGTTGCCGAGTCTGCTCTTCAGAAAGACCATTAGCCACATGCACAGTTGGCTGATCAGCAGAAGCTTCATGTAATGTCCTCTTTTGATCCTCATTTTTCTTCGGCTGTTGCTGCTGCTGCAGAAGGTGTAGCTGCTGCTGCTTCAAAGCTTGCTGCATGGCATTCTGTAAGTTCTGCATGGCAGCCTGGAGAGCAGGCTCCCCTTCTGCCATCGCCTGGTTGGACAGAACCAGCAGGGCCTCACAGAGGTTTCCAGTGTTGGGAGACAGAGTCAAGTCTGGAGCTGTAAGAATGGACGGTGGGGTTGAAGAACTGCTGGTTGTCGCAACTGGCACCTGGTCCATTTGCCGCACTTTCTTGGGAGTGTGTAGGTACCTAGACATACTATCAGAAGACTCGGACACTGGGCGTTTTCTTGAATTATCCACAACTCCCATTGATGAAGAGCTCGCACAACGATTCTTACTGAGCATGAGAGAATGGCGGTGGAGAAACTTGAAGGCCCATCCAAGAGTTGGCACAAACTTTGAGACTTCTTTACAAATCACATCTTCGGCCTTCTTGAGGAGCATCTGCACTGTAATATTGTCTTTGTCAGTCTGTCTCTGTTTCACCCATTGCACCAGCTGCTCATCCAAATAGTCAGAGTAGGCACATGACTTGCCAGTTTCCATGGCAACGAACTCATTGGAGCTCACTTCTTCGGTTTGAACGGCTGTGGGAATATTTTGTGCATCTTCGAGGACAGGAGAGGATATGCCAGTCCTGCTCTCCTCCCCTTGGGGACTGCCACTGGTACCACCTTGGGAACCAGGAGGCTTCTGGATCCAAGAATTTGACAATTGGATGCTGTGTCTCTGAAGAAACTTCTGTTGCCAGCCGCTAGATGCAGTGAAGTTGGGATTCTCCTGACTGATGACGTAGGTTGCTTGTTTGGACAAGTCGGATGGACTCACCGACAGCCCCATTTGTAAGCGCTCTTTGACCCAGTGAGCTATCTGCTCATCCTTGTCTCTCGGATAGCTGAGGGGTCTGCCTTGGCCCGAGACATTGGCTCTTTTCTTGTTGGCTGAAAGAGCCTGCAGCTCTGCTCCTTTCTGTTGGACTAGTTTCGTCCACCCTGCAAATGTTGAATTTGCTATGCCAAGTGTGCGACAAACATAATGAGCAGCAACACCGTACTCCTTCATCAGTTGAACTACTTCCAGTTTCTCCGCCAGCGTGTGACGAGTTCGCGTCTTTTCATTACGTGCCTTTTTTATACCCTTCTCACCATCCTCTTGTTCATTTCCTGCTGTTCTCATAGGATCTATCAGCATTGGAGAAGGCTCTGGATTCTCAGATAAAGTCTTTGACTGCTTGTCACTCTCCAGGTCACTCCCACAAAGTTGCTCGGGCAATATTGCCTCCGGTGGTGTCAGTGATGTTGACGTTTTTGACATTGGGGTGTGCTCCAAAACGGAATTTTCCAGTGATGCTTGAATTTCAGGAATGCTGGCATCCATAGATGGTGGTTGTAAGCTTTCATGATCAGCAAGACTCTCTGTCCGAGTAGCACTTAATTCCAATTGACTTTCCTTCTCCTGACCACAAGTGCTTTGCTGCTCTCCAGTGCTTAGATGCTGCTCACTCTGGCGCTCTTTCTGAGGCGAGAGTCCTCGACGGGGAAACTCGCTCCTTGTAGCTTTAGCCTTCCGATTCACACTAAGATCTAAGTTATGCCTGAGGAGGAAAGGAGTAACCCAGCCAACCGAAGCATTGAAGTTGGGATTTTCGTTGGCAATCAGCTGCTTGGCATAGGCACGGAGTGAAGCAAAGGTGACTCTCTTCCCCAAGGCTTGTTGAAAATGGACCCAGCTGGCTAGAGCTTGATCCGTCTCCACCGCATACGACAGGGGACGACTTCCCTGGGCTACCACTTCCGTAGTGAACCCCCCCGAAGTCAGAGTAGCAGAGGATGAAGATGTAGCACTCGCTTCCTCACAAATGGTAGTGGTGGTGGTGGTGGTGGTAGAGGGAGTAGAATGAGAAGATACCATCCCAATCAAACCAGAACCAAAACTCTCTCCACTACCCAGGTTGAGGTAAACATTCCCAGAAGTGGGGGACTCTAAGCCGGAAGTGATGAGGGCTTGGTTCTGGTCCTCGCCATCGGTGCTCTCTGCTCCATCAGGTCTCTGATGATGGGAGCTACCACTCGTCGAACTACCCGTGCTGTTGTTGAGAAGATCGACCAGAGACACGGCGTCTGCGGTGAGCTCCGACAGAGAATTTTGCAGAGCAGCCACTTGAGCTGTGCTGAGCATGGTCAAGTCTATGTTTTCTCCTGTCAGAAGAGTCAGAGCAGTCTTCATGGGGTCTTCTGCTACAGTCTCCATGCTGCCAATAGAAGCATCGCTGTAGATAGGACCAGAGGATCCAGGAGCAGGGGTAATCTCAGCCGCTATGAGCGAGGGGTCAGAGAGCGGATGAGAAGATGGCGAGGAGGTAGAAGAGAGCATAGACTGGGCAAGTTCTGAGGAGGAAGATGTTGGAGAATTGAGTGAAAATGACGTGTTACTTGGGAAGCTTTGGAGAGCGATTTTGTGCCTCAGGAGGAAATTTTGGGCCCAGCTAGCAGATCCAGTAAACGAGGGGTTCTCCTTGCTAATCATGTCCTTGGCATACTTTCTCAGCTCCGAATTTGTCACCTGTTGTCCGTCAGCAAGCATCGACTTAACGTGCTCTGCAATGGCCTTGTCAGTGACTGTGGAATAAGAAAGGGGCCTCCCCCTACAAGACTCCGGCGACAACCCTGGCTTCTTTTTGACTGACTTCTGTGCATTAAGTTCAATGGCATGGCGGACCAGGAACCTCTGTGCCCACCCAGAAGAAGCCACGAAATTGGGTTTCTCCTCTCGAATCAAAGTCTTGGCATATGTGCAAACATACTGTAGCGGCACTCTCTCCCCTTTAGCAATTAAGTCCTGGATGTGCGAGGCGATCCTGTCATCAATTTCCTGCGAGTAAGACAGCTTGCGCCCTTGCCCTGGTGAACTGAACTTGGATTTGGAAACAACAGCACTGTCTTCCATAGAATTCATCCATTTCCTTATGGTAATCACAGGTACTTTAAATTTCCTTGAAGCCTGGCTGATGGAAGTTTGATTGGCGTACTGGATAATGGACTCCCTCTGGGCAGGGTCAAAGAGTGTCACCGATACCGACTGGACCTTGCTTGACGTCAAAGTACCAGACGTCTCACAGGAAGTGTGGGGCGTGTCCCCACTAATCACTTGGCTGATAGCGTATTCTGTTGTAGCTATCATGCTGTCCTCCTCGTCCTCCATGTCAGGCTGATCAGTTTCATTTATTTCATCTAACTGGGATGTCCCCCTATCCTCAGGAGTCTCATTAGTGGGCGGAGTTACAGCGGATGACTCTTCTACAACCTCCAGAATCATTTCCGGAGGTTCGTCAGATCTGATTTGCACCATGGCTTGAGATTCTTCTCCATTATTTTTATTAGAAGGTTCATCAGACTCGACACTAGCACTGCAAAACAAAACAAAAAACAAAACAAAATAAAACAAAAAAAACAAAACAAAAAACAAAAAAACAACAACAAACATTCTCATGTTATAAGTTATGTAATTGGCAAGCAAACAATTGGTGAAAATACTCAGATTCAAATTTTACCATTGTGAAGATGGTGCCAATGAAGCATTAGACAAAGTACCTTCTTCTTCAGCTTCCACAACTTCAGTGACCATGCTGATCTCAACATCTTGACTGGGAGTCTCTGAAACTGTATAACCCACTGTGGCCATTCCTCTAGAATTTCTCGTCTAATTCTATCCTGCAAGTTGGAAATACATGTATATAGCTGTGCTTTGCACATGTTTGATTCGTTGTTCAATCATAGATTGGTATTTTATACATAAAATTGACTTACAGTTGTTCTCAACAGAAAAAAAAAAAAATTCAAAGCAGTATTTTTTGTGCTGTTAGCCAAAATTATTTTTTGTCTGCGATAAACATTTGACAGGTGAATAAAAAATTATAATTTTTATACTACTACAATTATGGTTAAGCCTTATTCATAGCTATCTTAAGTTTTAAAATGAACATTTCATTAGAGTAAAAGTGTATATTTGCAAGATCTTCAAACGTACCACAAATATTTTAATTTTTTATGAGTCGTATGGTTTTCAAATAAATTTTATACGATTATTGCATTCCCAATCTGATGCTAACTTCACAGTCCCTTAAATTCCTCAAAAATAAAAATGGCGACTGACCTTGCCTGCGTCTCTTTCGTCCCCACTATCTCAGCCTGCGCACCCTAAGGTTGGTTGGAAAGACCGCTCTAGAAGATGTAAACTGAGAATTTCTAGAATCCCTCTGCACCAGCCTAAAATCTTTACTGAGCTCTCTCCAAGGGAAGAAATTATTTTCTGGTTCACTGAAAAAGCTAAGGAGATGCGTTTTAATTTATTTTTTTACACCGGTAGCGTTATCAAATTTGTGAGTGACGTGCATGACATGATCACGTGTGACTGGGTCATCGCGCGCGTAAAACGCTTGTTCAAATGCCGGTCAAATCAAGTATATAGTTCGCTCTATCTTCCGCTTCTAAAAATTAAAAAATAAACTATCCATTTTTTGTCTATTAAAAAAAACAACAACCATTTACACTGACTGAGATAAAAATTTCACAATGAAACATACAAAACTAAGGGCGTGTGTATCTATTCCTCTGAATAGTTGCTTTTGTAGTATTAGGTTCAACATATAGTAATTTGTTAGGAGTCTTTGAAGATCTGTTTGATGCTACTAATGTCATTTGGACAGCACCATGTGTAGACTTCTTCAGCAGCTCTGCTTTCACTTCTTTGGCAGACAAATGAGGATTCTTACTGAGGATAATCGCAACAGCACCAGAGACGTGAGGAGCTGCCATGGACGTCCCACTCAAGGTCTTAATGCATGTATCGCAGTCTTTCGTAGCACTTGTGATTTGTGTTCCAGGAGCCATGATGTCAGTGCACTCACCAGTATTTGTAAAAATGGTAACCTGGTCTCTCTTGTCGGTAGCTCCAACAGCAACACCAACCTTGGCACTTGCTGGACTGTACTCACATGAGTAAGATGCTTGGTTTCCAGCAGCGCCTATACTCAAAATATTAGCCTCGACAGACTTGGCAATGGCAGCATTCAAGGAAGGAGACTTCTTGACACCCAGAGACTGGGAAATGATAGTTGGACGTGGATTATTGGTGCTCTCGAGTTTCTTGATGATTTTATCCATCCCCATGACGATGCCGCTTACTGCTCCGACTCCTTCGCAATTGAGAGCTCTCAAGTTGTAGATGCTTGCTTTCTTGGCGACTCCAAAGAATTTCCCAGCGGCCACTGCAGCACAGTGGGTTCCATGACCGTTACAGTCGGCACCTTTGTTGTTAGATCCAGTAAGATAGTCCACAGCATCAAACCCAGCGTAGTGAACCCGTCCTTCAAATTCCTGGTGAGTTGCCCTTACGCCTGTGTCTATTACATATATGTCAACACCTTTTCCGTCCCCGCTCGGATTGTAAGTATTGTCTCGTACATTCTTGTGCTTTGTCAGTCTGTCGAGATTCCACGGGACTCGAGACTCGGTGTATGCAGTTTCGCTGCTGTGGACTATAGCTGCGGCTCGCTTCAGAGCGGTGTCTTCCTCGATGTGAGCGACGAGAGGATGCTTCACCATCTGTTCAAAAACATTGTACAGTCAAAATCAACATCTAAAGAACACTCATACGTTGATAATCTAAACTGAAAGTTTATGTTACACCTGCCCAAATAGGAAAACGAGTGGCCCCAAGACAAACTCAACTATTGGGAAATGAGCCCTAATTCAGAGAGAGGCACCCTTATCTTCCCTCTTTACACCACTCACTTATGGTACCTCAGTTGTGATAGCAAGGAAGTTCGCACATTATATTTATAATTATGTCTTACCAATTCCACAGCTTTGCTGTTTAATGTAGCTGTGAATCCTTTGCCAACATGGCGTAGAGCATGCATGTCAGAGGCACGGATCCTTCCTTGGCTCTGGCGGTGGGCTCTCTGCATGATAGCCATGGTTCTGTCCAGCAGGTAGTCCCCTGCTGCATCAGACTGAAACATCACAATGTAGCGGCCCTTAATGGGCTTGGAATGGGCTCCCAGCCGGACAGCATCCTGAGCTACAGCTCTGCCACTGTCCTCTTGCTGAATAATAGCCTCAAGGCTGTTCAGGAGTTCGTACTTCTCCTTCTCACCTTGAGGTTCTTCCCAGCCTTCGCTGAAGACAGAGCGGTAGTAGTCCTGTATGTCTACAATGTGCGCAGTGTCGTCGATGTAGTGCACGCCTGCGTTACGTCTGTGGCGCTCCAAGGAAGCTCTTGCTCTGACGTGCCTCTCCCATCTGACGTGCTTGTCGACGTTCTCAGACCAATCCTCCATGTCCGAAGATGAGCTGACCACCGTCAACTGCACAGCGATAAGAATAGCCAATCCAGTTGACCACAGTTGCAACCAATTTCGTCCCGAGTTATTCATAGTCCTTCGACTCATCCCAGCTGACAAGGCTTTAACGCCAGTGAATACCTGTGTTTTGGCACCCCTCTCTTCTTACTTTTCTTTTATACGAAATACCATTACTGTATTCCCCCTTCGAAGTCGGTCTAACAACTGAATGCACCAAACGAGGTACAGGTATTAGTTTAGTACTGCAAACATCCGTCCCAAATTGAAGTCCCGGGTCACTTCCCTCCGCTGCTCCCTTTTCTTCCTTTGCCGGTGCGATGCACACACCACCACGTACATACTTTATACCAGCGAGCACGCATAATTGAACCGGAATTTCGAATGAGATGGATTGTTGTGCGAAATACTATCTGGCAAATTGGTGTTTCAATGCAACCGCACATTTTAGCCACAGTACAGATAGCCCAAAGAATGAAATGTTCTTTCTTTGTTCCCCTCGAAATAATAGACAAAAAATAATAATAATAAAATAAAAAAATAATAAAAATTCAGTGACTTGGGTAAATTAAACAGCTACTACAAGCAAGAAATAGCATTGATAATGGATTGTCTATGTTGAGAGAAGTGCACATATCATGAGAAGAAATAAATAGAGTGTAATTCAATAATTCTTTACTCAGGTAGCCAGATACATCCCAGTCATGAAGAAATGAACACAAAATAAAAGAAGCCATTAATTTTATGCGCACAAAATATAGCTATGCAAGACGGAACTGAATGCTGCACAATTTTTCACAAGGGGAACAACTTGAAGAACTGCACATAGAGAGTCAATTAAAAAAAGAAAAAAAAAGAATGTGCTTCACAGGGAGATGGAGCAGTGCTGTGAGTCATTTGCCAAGGTTTGTGTCATTGTCCGCCTTTCTTTGTACGAGTGAAGAGGCTTTTCCCTCGAGATAGAACACCACTTTTCCGCTTGGAGTTTGTTGTTGACGTTGTCAGCGATTTATCTTCGTCAGTTTTCTGGTTCCGAAAATTAGAAGCTTGGGTCTGAAAGAAAGAATAACAGTTGATAATAATAATTGGTACGGCTGAAGAACATTACAAATTTGGATTCTACAAAGGCAGCCCAATCGAGCAGCTGCATATGGCCCAAGTCGGTAAACTCTACTTGTGTGTATCAAAACATCGTTTTGTATATTTCCTCCCCTTCCCTTCTCTTGCCATTACGACTCTTGTTATTAGTACATAGGGAATATCCAAACATTGCAAGTACACATACCAACTTGGGACGTTATAACAACTTCTTACAACAAAAGAAACACTCCCCATACATGCACGGATGATGTCACTGGGATATAGAGATGGGGACGACTTGACTTACTTTGCCAATGATTGCGTCCGCCTGCTTCATGTCTTCTTCTCCGGCTGCAAACACTTCCACTTCACTGTTCTTCAAGGAAGTGTGCGCCTCCCTCAGGTAGTTTCCTGGCACTAAGCCCTTCTTACCGTCTAGCTCAGCCTGCATGGGTAAATATAATAATAGTAATAATAATAATAATAATAATAATAATAAAACATGTACACCATAAGAGTTGTCAGCTTCACAACATCCAGTCTCTAGGAACTACGACAATGGGGGAATAAAATTCTATCGATATTACATCATTAATAAAGTACTGAGCATTCCAGATAAATGCATACTACACATGTGTATCCAGTTTCAGAGCTGATTTAAGCAAAATGAACACACCCCTTTTTTCCTGGTGTATTAGAAGTTCAAAATGTTTAGGTCAAATAATTTCTCTTCCAACACTTACACTTTTTAAAAAAAAATCTTATCTTGGTATGAATCAATGAACAGCAATGGCTCAATTCCTTATCAGTAAATTTTATCAATTAGTTCTTTCAGTCAAACACACACACACACACACACACACACACCTTTACAAACCCATCTCCATCCGCATAGCCGAACACAGTAATCAACTGCCCGTGAGTAAGAGCCAGTTCAGTCTCAGAGTTGTCATTGGGAGAATCTTGGTAAGGATCATAGTCATACTCGGCCACCATCGTGCGAATGACATTGTCTCCTCCTTCCTCACGACTCAGGCCACTCCCATTTAAATCATAGCTTTCCACCAGGCCACGAGGCAGTGTTCCTTTTTCCCTGAGGATACTCCTGATCTGGTTCAACTCCTCGTCATCAACCACTTCCTCCACGAGATTGCTGGGGACGTATCCGGTCTTCCCTTCAAGCTCACCCATCAGGAACCCATCCTCATCCACTTCTGAAAGACCCTACAAGTCGCACAGAATTACGCAACATTAAAAACAGGACAGTAATGCAAGAAGCTAATGAAGAAGTGCACATGCTTGGTGATTGATTACTGAAAAGGTTTCTCACAAAGGGGTGAGTTTCAGTAAACAACAAGTGTGTGTTTCCTTGAGTTCAATAAGTATTCCCCGTGCTCTCAAATTCCTCTGCAGTCTTCCACACTTTCAATCTAACAACAGCAAAAACCCATCTTAATGGAGCCTTGTAAACCAACAGCAACCCCCCCCCCCCCCCCCCCCCCCCCCCCCCCCCCCCCCCCCCCCCCCCCCCCCCCCCCCCCCCCCGCCCAAAAAAAAAAAAACACCAACCTCC
>WLWI01000940.1_pt1 | contig 25630 bp, 19 predicted proteins | sample 6701501 | NCBI WGS metagenome assembly WLWI01 (sample SAMN12718690, study PRJNA515312) | sponge metagenome | isolation source: marine sponge | host: Mycale hentscheli | place: New Zealand: South Island, Marlborough, Capsize Point | collected 2014-11-01 | reverse complement strand
GATGCAGGATATGTGACCTGCTGTCAGAAATCATCTGACCTGGTACAGGAAATGTGAAGTACAGGCCATGCGCTCAACTGTCCTATAGAATTCCTGAAGTCAGGAAATTCCAGATTTTTTCCTGTGTGCATCAATGGCAATTGTAAAGAAAATCAACTACATACTTAGTATAAGTTATTGATGCTATATCACTGTATTATTTTTAAGTCTTATAGACTGTTATTTATCATGTTTTGGAAAGAGAAGGTAATAGTCAATTATTGATGGTGGGACAGGAAAATCCGATATATTCAGAAATACAGTATACTCCATCAGGAATATATAACAATCTCTCAACAGTTGCAAAAGTTTCATAGCAACAGTGTATATTGTTTTTTTTTTGTTGATGCTGTTATTTTCTATTGTTACTGTTTTCTTATTATGGATTGAAGACAGCTTTAATTGAATTTTTATTCAATTTTTCATCATTACCAAGAACAATGCAGTCATAAAGCAATCATTGAATTGAGTCATCATGGACAATAATAACAATAAAAAATTATAAATCAAAGCAACTAACAGCACTTCCTCTAAGCTAGTCATTTGGCAAAGTGTTACTGTACAGCATATTTTCTCTAAATAAAGCTGAGTAGTTTCACTACATATGCTTTTCTTTTGTCTTACTTGGCTCAGCGCCTGGGATGAGTTGATGAATGTGTCGCACTCTGTTGGCAACGAAGGTGTTGAGAGAATTTGGAGATTTTTTAAGCCAACAGAGTACGATGGACGAATCGCTCCAAGCTGTCATGGATTGAATGTCTAGTATGTTTGAGCAATACTTCAGCAACTTTGCCAGCACGTAGGCTGCTGCGAGCTCCGCCCTTGGTCTTGTTAATCCTTTGAGCGGCATGACTCGGGCCTTTGACATGACAATTGCAGTTGCTGAAGAGCCATCCAGATGTGTTTGCTGGATGTACACAACTGCTCCGTAAGCCTCTTGCGAGGCATCAGCAAATTTGTGTAGAGTTCTGCTGATGACGTCAGATTCGGTGAGTATCTGCGGGATATGTTGTGAGAAGTGATGATTTCCATCTGAGCCATCCACTGTCTCCATGACTCCGTTGCCAGGTCAGGGGGTTAAGCATCCCATCCCAGCTGGAGTTGCCATAGGCAACGGAGCAGGATTTTCCCCACGATTGTGACGGGAGAGAAGAACCCGAGAACATCGTAGACTTTGCCCAGATTGGAAGCGATTGTCCTTTTGGTGAAGTTCTAATCTGCGAACACTTCTGGAGTTCTCCGTCTCGATAATATCCGAGGGTATGGTCTCTTTGAAGTCATTGTTGCTTGATCTCCACTTACGCAGAGTTATGCCTGCCTTGTTGAGCAAGTCGCACAGCTCAGTTCTGATCTGAACTGCCTCCTCCACTGAAGACGCTCTTGCTAAGTAGTCATCAACATATAAGGAGTTGAGTATTGCGCTGCTGGCAGTAGGGTTTGATGAGGCATGTGTATCCGCGAGATGACGTATCACCTGCGTGGCGACATAAGGAGAACAGCGGACTCCAAAAGTAAGGTGTTTCATCCGTAAGTCCTTGATCATGCCTTGGTCGTTCCTCCAAAGGAAGCGGTGGAAATTCTTCTACTCTGGGTGGAGCTTGACCTCTCTGAACATCTTGCTGATGTCGGCAGAGAACCCAATGGCGTGAGTCCTAAACCTCAGCAAGATGTCAGAGAGCACCGGATACAAGTTGGGGCCTTGAAGTAGTGTATCATTGAGTGACGTCCCACTGCTTTATGGTGCGGAGGCGTCAAACACCGGCCATACTTTGGTTGTGGCGGATGACTGTTTATAAACACTGTGGACCAGAAGATAATAGTAGGGTGACGTCATCTGTTGTTCTGTCACATCCTCGGCATGCTGTAGTTGAGTGTACTCAGAAAGTGCCTTGTTAAACTCAGCTGACTTCCCTTTCCTGCTCAGAGATCTTTCGTTTTGCAGAAAACGCGTCATGGCTAGATTTTGCGAACTCCAAAGAACAGGTGGATTGCTGATCCTGCGTAGCTTGACGATGTATCTGCCGTCCATGTCAATCTTGTAGGTGTCCAGGAAGTGTTGTGTTACCTCCTCATCTTCGGGACACAGGTGTGACTGCTCTGGAGTACAGTCCAGTTCCCACAAGAATGACAGGTCTTGTTGAAGATTGTCCTCAGATGTATGAATCTGGAACACTTATAACTTACTAGGTGCATGATCCAATGGACCAGTGACAGTCCATCCGAAGATGGTGGGCTGAGCTGCTATATCTGAAATAGCACCTTTGGTAATGGAGCCAATCACGCAATTGTTGTAGTCGACGCCTCCAATCAGTACTTCTAAGCGCCCTCCAAATTCTGGATCAGCTAGTGGAAGTCCTTGTATGTGGGCTTCTGCTTTGATATGCTCAATGTTGTATGGTGAAGGAGCATCTGGCAATGATCAGACTCTTGCTCGATTCTAGGTGAGATTGCAAGGTCACCTCAACAAAATGCCTGCTGACTCCTCCTCCACAAGCACCCGTGATGTTCATCATGACGTTTGAGGTGGAGTTGGGAAGCGAGCTTCTCAGTGATGAGAGAAGAGGAGGCTCCTGTGTCTAGTGCCGCTCTAACCAAACTCTCTCTGTCTCCATGGATCTCGTTTGTCATTACAGTGTGGAGAAATGACACCTGTGGAGGTGTTTGTTTATCAACAGAGGGTGTTAAATTTCGGGGCCGATCCACAGTCATGAAGCTGGGAGCGGTCGCTGGAGTTGCTGAGTTGTTTGAGGTGTTTCATGAGTTGTTTGAGGTGTTTGATGAGTTGTTTGAGAGACAATGGAGAAGCATGTTGTGCTTTCCATTGCATTCCCTAAATGTGAAGGTAGAGGAGCACTCCGAAGTCACATGATTCAAACCAAAACAGTTGGTACATCCTTGTTTGTCTTTCATGTATCGGAGCCTGCATGCTGGGTCATATCCCAGGAAAACAGGGCACCTGAACAACTTGTGCTGTTCCTTACAGAGGATGAGCAATGTTGGTTTGCTTCTGGTTGTAGCTGATGGAGTTTTCCTGGATGGGACACTCTGTGTGAATGGCCTGTCATCCAGTGAGAGCTACTGGATATTGTTTTCCAGCAGCTCCATGAACTCAGTGATGTCATCTAGTGTTGGGACATCCGTGATTGTCTAGTAAAACTTTGTCCACTCTTCGCACAGATTCTGGTCGAAGTTCTCAAGTGCCAATGAGGCAGCGAACTGTGAGATGTTCACACATTTGAGTTCCTGCATCGACTGATGAGGGAGAATGTATTTTTCCTGAAATGTGCAAAACCCTGTTAACTGAAGGATATTGTCTCCTTCGAGGTCATCTTGTGAACCAGGTGGGGAAAGACCTTCTTGACCGAGTCGTACCTCATCACCAAGGCTTTGAGAGCTTTGCGATATCCATCTTCAACGGTGGCATGAGATTCACAATCTGCTCGGCTTCAGGACTTTTCATGGCCTTGATCAAGAAGCAGGCCTTCTCCCTCTCAGAGAAGTCGTCACCTGCTCTGTCAAGGGCTGACGTGAAAAGCTGGTAAAAGTGATACCATTCCAGTGGATGCCCTGAGAAGTCTGGAAGGTCCAGTCTGAGCTTACTGCTCCTGGATGGCCGTGGCGCCTCTGAAAGAGATGAGCCTGCGATGACCCTGTCTCTCCTATCTCTTCTGGAATCTCTGGCTTCGTTGAGTCTGGCAGCAACGTCCGCTTCGTTGAGTCTGGCAGCAACGTCCGCTTCGTGCTTGACGCACGTCTCTCTGATTGCCATGACACCTGGTTCACTGAAGGTGGCTGTTTGATTGAGGAAGGTTGTGATTTTCTTTTGAAGCCGGCTGCAGTCCTTCTCAAACTCACCGACAGAGGGATCTGAGATATCGACCAAGGTATCGTATTCTCTCTGGAGGCCTTGAGCGTCCAAGTGATATCCCAATAGAACACTGGCACTTCAGCATCCTAATGATGAAGAGAATATTCTTGACCTGGCACAGCATGGCAGTGGCGATGGCAGTAGGTTGGCAGTAACTCTGGTGGTAGTGACGAGGAGTTTGATGACAGCAAGAATGACTTCAGTACTGATGGGTGTAGTGACTGCAGTAGTTACTAGATGGTCAAGGACTCTGGATGGTCAAGGAATCTGACGAGAGAACGGAATTGATGATTCTGAAAAGTAGCGATTTCTACAGGAATTTTAACCACATTCTTTATAAATATTGTTATACAACAGGTGAGACTGCAGGTAGCCCTCTGACATATACTTCTGTTATGCTATGACCAGTTGCACTTGATAGTAAGATCACCAACTATTCTGTCAACAATGCAGCCTACCAGCACTCCAAAAGTAAATACACCTTGGAGTACCAAACTGAATACACTCAAATATTCTATCATTTTTGTGATGTACCTGTATTCATACACAAAAGCCATATAAAGCTTCTCTGTTCACAAAATTTATACCAGATTGCTCAGTTCAAAATAAACCACACCCTAAATAAATATCAACAAATTCTTCCTGAATGTAAGACTGATGGTGCAAAAACACTTTCTCTTGCCTCTATGATCGAGTAGCAAACTGATTCAGCCATGAAACCATACTTCCAACCTTACTAGTGTGCTTACTAAGAGCCTCAGTGTGATGCCATAAAAGGTTTTGCCAAACGGTACGAGTTCTTTGTTATTTTTAAGTCGGGAACAGCTCCTTAGCGTCGAATTGCTTTGCTCAAGAAACCCTGTAAAGAGGCCAGCAAACGGAAGATCTCAAGGAATTGGGAAAAGGAGTTTAGCTGGTTGGTGTATGATCAAGATGTGGATGGTGCTTTTTGTAAAGTTTGTAGGAATTGTACCACCGCAGGAAGCCCTATATAGCATTCAGGTGGAGTTTGGATAACGAAACCATTTCAAAATTGGAAAAAGAGAGTGGAAAAGATGAAGGCTCATGAAAAAAGTAGACAACACATTACTTCCACCCAAGCCCTTTTGTTGTCCCAGCAAGGTACGATCGTACAACAATTACAGAGAGTAGGCAAGGAAGAAAAAGAGAAAAACAGGGCAGCAATTGGAGCTGCACACACTTCCTTACTCGTCACCACATTGCCCACTCCACCAATTTCACACAGTTGGTTGACTTAGTTGTGTGTTGTGGAGCAAAAGAATTACAAGTTTTTTTTTAAATAGCTTCTAAAAATGCTGTATATACTTCACGAGGAGCTGTTGTGGACTTCATTGAGGCAATAGGAACATGGATTGACGAGTCAACTTTGAGAAGAGTCCAAAAAGCCTCCTATATTAGCATTATGGCTGATGAATGCGTCGACATCTCAACCATTGAAGAATTATTTGTTTTTTGTCGCTGGGAAGAAAATGAGTCTTTTTTGGATATTGTGCCTTTAAAAAAAGCTGATGCTGAAGCCATTTACATAGCACTTGTCACGAGCCTAAAAGAGAAAAACTTGGAACTTGGCAAGGTTGTAGGAATGGGGTTCGATGGTGCTGCTACATTTTCTGGGAGGAAAACTGGTGTTCAAGCAAGAATAAAGAAACATGCTCCACATGCTATATTTATTCATTGCTTGTCATTGTCACATGTTGCAGTTGGCATGTGTGCAAGCAGCCAATAACACTGCAGGAATACAACATGTATATACTGCCCTGACTGCACTTTGGAAATACTTTCACTATTCCCCCAAAAGAACGGAATCATTGAAAGAGATCCAACGAGCTTTGGATTTGCCCGAAATGAAAGTCCTTGCCATCTGACACTCGTTGGCTTGCACATGAGCGGTGTGTGAAGGCAGTCAAGGAAAGCTATATTTCATTGGTTACCACTCTAGAACACAATTATGAAACTTTTCATGAACCTAAAGCTTTAGATTATGCAAAGTTTTGTCTAAGTTTTTCACAATTGCTTCTATATTTCTTCTAGATTATGTCCTACCAATTGTTACCAAGCTCAGTCTAACCCTTCAAAAGGAAAAACTTGATCTCTCATCTGTCTCTTCTGTAGTCAAAGCTGTGCTGAACACATTGGATGATGCAGTTACACCAGCAGCAAATTGAATCTTAGAAATTCTAAGTGCTAAAGATAACCTCATTCAAGTGACCAAAGAAACCATCAATGCAGACAGACTACATCAGTTTCAACACACCATTGGAAAGCCATTTATTGCCAACTTGAAAGAAAACATTTCAAGCCGTTTTGCTTCCAATGACATTGTCTCAGCAATAGGTATATTTGATCCTCAAAATGCTCCACGTGATACATTAGTAGCTGAATTTCCAATGTTTGGGAAGAATTCCATTAGTTTACTTCATAATCATTATGGGTTCCAGAAACCTGCTTTGACTCTGGACGGACAAGAAACAGTAAAGTTACCCATAATAAATTCTGAAGTTCACTCTGAGTTGGTAACTTTTCGTTTTTGATTGTAAAAACACCTAAAGAAAGTATCAGCTCGCAACACTCAGTGAACTAACAACAAGTGAAACCTTAGTTGCAATGTTCCCTATTTTGAGCAAAATTGCATCAATTTGCTTGACACTGCAGGCTTCTGTAGAAGAAGTTTTTCCCAGATGAAGCTAATCAAGACTCCTCTACGGAACTCCTTATCTGAAGGGACACTTTCACACCTGATGAGGATTGCTATTGAATCTCCCGATAAACTTACAGATGAGCATTTGGTTGAAATAGTGAATGTATGGAATCGAAGAATAGCTTGGCTTTGGCTGTCTCCCAGTTTGCAATTCGTCCATGTCTGGTTGTCAATATGTTGACAAGTAATCAACACCTTTGAGAAGTGTCGATGAGGACTTCTGTCACCTAGTGGTGTGAATCCTGCTAAAATTCGATTCCTTCGTGAATGTTGGCAGAGAAACGTTGCAAGTTCTCTACCAACCCGCTGGTTTCTCTAATCACTGGCGGAAAGTGTTTCCACTCAGGGAGAAACCTCGTCGATACAAATCGAGCGACCGAGAAGTGAAGATCGAGTTGCACGAAGTAATGAGCGCGAAGTGAAGCTTGTGATGAGAAGCTTGTGATGAGGATGATAATCTGATAGTTGACTTTTGCTGCCGTGGCGTAATCGAAATGCTGCTAGGCAAATGTAGAATAACTGATGATTGATTATAGCTGCTAGGCAATACTGTACTCGACACTACTGTTGTAACAACGAGCTGACAGGTAATAGATAGCTGCAAAGGCCTACAAAAATAATTCGATCAAGCCGCTTAGGCGAACGAAATAGAATGTTAGAGCTGCGAGGCAAACGAACGAACGAATAGATTGATAGAACAACGAACTGAAGAGAAAGTTACTAGCGTAGCTGCAATGGCCTGACAACTAGAACTAACTGACGTTGAACGACAAACGGACTACGGAAACTGTGTGCTTCCTGTCTGATCCTAGATAGACGATGGTGTGAGCTAGGTCACTGTCCTCCTTAACCAAGAGACCAAAGGTATCCGGCTCGAAGGACCAATGTTCAGGGGGTGTAAATTCCTGAGCTCGAGTGTGAGGGGTGTGGCCCGAAGTAAGGACCACTTAGGGTTTAAAGGACCAGGGGTCAAAAGCCTAATGGCGGCAAAGAATATTAACCTTTCCCGTACCCTCTCGGGTTTACTGAGTTCACCTCCAAAAGCCCGCGCTCCCTCCCTTTACAACAGTTAGGGTTTAGGTTGTCTTGACACACAAGAGTACATACGCATGCAGAACATATAAGGGAAAATGAAGATACAATACGGGTGGTTATTGAATGTTTGTGAATATGATTAATTGACGACCATTGGGTAAGGCGAGTTAAAAGGTAAGTTGGATTGTAAGGTAAGTTCATATGATAGGTAGGTCTATATGATTAGGTAGGTAGGTTAGCTATATGATTGATTGTTTGTAGATGTTCTTTCATGTTCATTGTTCATATCCTGTGTGGGCGTTTCCACTTCCTTGTTCAGTCCTCCTGTGATGTGGACGGACCTGAACACTTACTTGAAAATTATCAGACTGAAAAAATATAGAAATTGAGTGAAAAGTTTCCAGTGGCTTAATTAATTGTGGTGTAACAGATTCAGCTTAGAGACTAACTTATTTAATTGCTTCAGATATCTGTTACATAATTTAGATACATTTGTATTGAATTTACAGAATGGTGTCTTTACCTGAGGATTATCAGATCAGAATAGCTTACACAACAATTATGGATGAAATTTATATCTACCTAAATAATAGTTAGAGAGCGGTACCTTGAAATCTGTGGGATTTAGAAACTCGAAGGCTCAACACATTTTGGTGAATAGTATATTTGATGCAGGAGCTTTTTTCATGGCAGTTCAAGCCCAAATTAATTTTATGAGAGAGGATTAAAAAATTTGGTTCAGTATTTTTTAAAGTTTGTTGTTAGTGATCAAAACAAATGAATAACCTAATCAGTGCTGTAAATCTGCACTTCAAAATGTATTGCCTTCATGGACTTGTCGCGTCGTAGTCTCACAGGCCAGACCATAAAGCCCAGCGAAGCGGTACGGTAAAGGGATTTGATAAGCGAGACAAGTCGCTTCGCGGGTCGGTTGTGTTGACAAATCACTCCTGAGCGAAGGCATTGTAATCTACGTACCTGAATCCCTTTTCCGAACTACTTCAGGAAATTCTTGTGTCATAAATTTTTTTTTTTTTTTTTTAAATTAGTATGAGTATAGCACGGATAACCTGTCTCAATTACAGTAATCCAAAGTTTTCATTGGTTTACCAAACAGATATTAGCAAGCACAACAACTAAATAACCCAAGATGGATGGTTGCTAGACAGTGGAGAATTACAGCAAGCAATTTTGGTGGGTGTGTAATAGGAAGTTTAGAATGCTGTATCCACCTTCTTTGAGCAAGATTTTGCTAGGTGATTATGGACACCCTAATACACCTGCTATAAATTGGGGAACAACTCACAAAGAGGAAGCACTAAGTGAATGCCAGGGTAGGGTGGGCTTCCCACTGACTATAATTTTGATGTATTATATACATGTCCTTGAACAAACTGAATCATGTTTTGCAGTCAACCCATATTTTAGATTTTTATTATCATTTAGTTTACATAACATAGCTAGTATCTATTTGATTAAATTTCACTTATAGTTTAACAGCTAAAGTTCTCAAACAACTTGGGATATCAATAATGGGACAAACAAAATAATGACAACAACTTTATTTGGACAAGAATCATCACATTGGGGAAAGTGTACTCCCAACTGTGGTAACGTCTTTCAAGGTTTATCATTGCTATAAATTGATTTGGTGCCTGATAAAACAATTTAAGAGACTGCAACATACCCACTTACAGTCTGCATTTTGTTCTAAACAAATTGAATTTATTTGTAGAGGTAGGGAAGTTCTTACTGCAGCATTAAATTATATTAAAAATGTGAATAAATAATATTTTGGGTGTCCGTTTAAGATAATCGAAAGTCTATAATTTTTATATAATATGGTAATTGACCCTCATTCACAGCTTTTCTTAACTTGTAGCTTTTTTATTCCAAATTGTATCTTGTGATAAATACACAGTCTGTGACAAATATGAAGTATCAAAGAGGTAAAACAGAATAGCAAATGTAACGGGTTAGATTAGAGGAAGAGAAGTAATCATAACAATAAGACATTAATTTTTCTTAAGTACTCTCTCAGAATTTAGTCTACTGTATTTTTTAGCATGCTCAGCTAATGCTTATAAGACAGAAACTTTAATTCATTACAATGTGTTCACCATATTTGGATAATATTCCAACCCCTCCCCCCTCCCTCACCTATTAAAGGCAAAAGTTTCAATTTTCTTCAAACTTCTGATTTGTCTGTTCAAATACTATTGAATAAGTACTTTGTCACGACTGTCAATTATTATTATATTATAATCAAAACAGCGATGTCATCTTAGGTCATTATGCAAACTAGTATTGTTCCGTGCATGCAAAATTAGATTACACGGTACACCACATAACCTCATTGACAATCAATCCTCATAATAAACCAGCAGCAAACTAGGACATTTTGTGGCTATAAGGACAGTATTACATAATAACTTGCATGGATAGAGAAAAGAAGTTAGGAGTTAGGGCTTGACAGTCTTAAACCCCTTCCCCTTGCTAGTTATAAACTAAAATAATCAAAAAAAAAAAAGAAGAAAAATGAAAGAAAAGGTACAACACACACACAGAAATAAATTAATCAAAATGTCATAAGGCCTATTTATTTAATTTGAGCATCTAGAGTGAAAATTTGATGATAGTAGCTAATATTCCTAGACTGTTGAAATATTGAAATATCCATTTTGTGAAGGCTTTGTTAACTGTTCTCTAGCCATGCTAGTTATTTTTGGTTAGGCAAAAGTATTTGTGACTGGTTTAAAGTGCCAAAATGTATTTTATTATGGACAGACACAATAATAACAAGTATAATAATTTTGATTTAAATAAAGCTAGGCTGTTCATGCAGGTCAGCAGTATCTATGCCTCATTCTATGTCAAGCTGATCACTGGCATTAATAAAATGGATAATTCAACAATATAGTACTACTATCAAATTTTCAGCCTGGAAGCTTATAGACCATGTAGCTTTAGGATGGTTTTATTTTAGTGTTTGTTCACTTGTTGTTTTGTTCCCAGTTGTTGTTGTTGTTTGTAAGTTTTGTTCGTTGTATGTGCACCTTAAAAGTGAGCTGATGATAGACCTGTCAGGCTATAGATTTGTCCTGCAAACTTCTGCGCATAAGTTTAGAAATTCGTTGCACATTACTATTTAATGTAGTTCAATCAAATACCCCAAACATACGCTTAGCCTTCTAGAGCCTCTCCAGTTTCGAAAAAAAATTATTTACAGCCCAGCACTATACATTATACACTTATTCTCGGGCCTGAAGGTAACTACTAAGAGTTGACCTAATTTCATTAGTCAGAATTCGCTGCTTAAATTTGGTAGCCAGGTTGGACGGCTGGTGGCTACTAAATAATTGTAAATCGTAGCTTTGGAACCATGATTTTAACAGTCATTGCGTTTATGTGGTTCATAATTGGAGGTAAACTTGGTAAGTAGCTTTAGCATTTAACTCTTATTATTGTCATTAACTTTGAATTACTTTTAGCTTTGAAGCTGACTCCTAGTGGTCCACTTGCCATTCCAGTGCTGACACCTACTAATGTGTCTTGCAGCAACACTACTGGATCGATTACGGGATGGGAAATTTTTGACAACAATAATCGAACTATAAAATCATCCTGAATCAATTAACAATCAGTTTACGGTATATGCTGAAGGCTTTACAGCCATTGAGCATCTTATGAATCAATTATACTCATTAACACAAGTATTACTGGTCTTTATTATCTCCAATGTGGAGCTTTTGAGAAGAATGGAGACCCTACATACATATTGGAAAAGTTAACAGTTTATGGTATGCTTCACTATTATACTATGTTTTGTTTGAAATAGAAGGAATGCCTAATTTTATCTTGAAAAAAAAAATACATGAGCAGGAGAAATGTATAAATAATTAATTATAAAAATGTGAACAATAGGCACACAAACTCATTGTCTCATCAAGCTATGTTTGGCTGTATTCAACATCTATGACAAAAATGGATACACATTCAGAGTTCTTGGTCACAGCTTGGAATTTTCAAAGAATAGAAAAAGTTGAAATTACTTCAAATTTATTTCTTACATGTTTGAAGCCAAGCAAATTTATCAATTATTCTGAAGTGGTAGTCGATAAAAACTTCTTCAATTATATTCGAGAGGTTAATGAGTCATGTGATCCCTTTACTTTATGTATAACTGGCAATAATAGTGTTGGAAGAAGCAATACATCATGTATTAATGGATCACTACCTTATGTACCATCAGAAGATATGATTAGTTATAGTATATCACTAAGTCAAGGAAGTTATACATTGTCAGTTACAAAGTTTGTATTGTGGGTAGCATTGTCAACTTGTTTTTTTTTCACAAACATGTATTTTTGCCTAATCTGTATCAAATTGATAGTGTTTCTACTAAAATTATGTAGTTTAAACATTATTTTGACATTATTTTTGTAGCAGGTGTACTTGTGAAAAAAAAATGAATAGCTCATCATAACCATTATAATTATTATTCTTTTGTTCTTTTGCAGTCACTATGTCTCCAAGACACACTAACTACATTCTTGAAGTTATTAATTCAAAAACGCTGTCAACTCTGGAAATATCAGCCAACGACTATTCTGTAATTTCAATTGGAAATTTAACAGAAAATACTTTCTATTTAGTCAACATTTTGTCAAAAAATATGTATGAAGTGCGAACATTTCAGTTTGGATATACATGTAAGGTAAAAATTAGATTGCATATCAGAAGCTTAGTAGTTTAAATGTAATTTAAAGCAATGTGTATTAATTTGTATGAAATATTACAGGTTTTTATGATTTCAGTATTATGTAGTGAATAATGTCAAATGTATCTGTATATAGTGTTATCACAGATGAATATATAAATTGATAGGTACAGACAATATCAAAGAGTCAAATTTTAGTTTCACCTCAGAGAAAGACACCTGCACAGCTTCCTCTGACTATATAGAAGGCTGCAGCTATATATATATACATACTGGATGATTTCCAATATGTATTATTAGACAATTATTTTCTTAATATAACTGTATAAGGAGTTTAGCATGACATTATTAATGATTGAAATAATAGTATTAGCTAATTATCTCCACTCTAATACTATGACGTATTTTAGCCATAGACTAAATAGAATTGTGGTAAAACTGAGTACAAATTAATAGTAAAAATTATTTCACTTGACTCTATTCAATGTTAGCCTCAAGATCGTAGGGTTTTTTGTTCATTGGATTAGTTTAATAAAAGAATTGTATATTCATTATAGCCAAAAAATTGTATTTCAAACATTAACAAAATGTCTTAGTGGAATATGTTGTTTACATTGCGTTAACTTCATTGTGATGTTATATTTGTATTGTAGAATCTACAATGAAGACGACGCCCATGTTTGTGATTCCAGTGGTTCTTTCAATCATTGTTTGTATTATACTTGCATTGGTAGCAATAATACTGACATACCTCCATCCAAAGGGTAAAAATGATTTCTTAAAAATGTGATAAATAATAATAAATATTCCATTAATTATTTTTAGTTTGCAGATGTTTTAAAGAGAAAAGGTAGAAACTAATATACACTTTTTAAGTTTAATATGTTAACATGTGTGTATATACAATTTTATGTTTAGTGACGTATGCAGAGCAAAAGAGCATAAAAATAATAGTAAGTAAAATTTAATATTGTCATAGTGCATGCTGTGTATACATTAATACAGTAGAAAATTTTGTTATAATGTTGTTTGTTTTTAATTGAAAGACAAGACTTTTTATTGAGATTTGGTCACTCTTGTTGCAAATGGAAAAACTAAAGCAAATGATAAAATCTAAGTTTTTAACTAATTGCTATAAATAACAACACATTCATAGCGATAATTATATCTTTTGGGAATTGTAGTGCCATAGGATAAAATTAGTCTGTCTAATGTTATCAATGTCATGTTTATATAATTGTTGTGAATCCATTAAAACATACAGGTCTAACTAATACTGGAAAATAGAAACAAAATAATGCAGACTGTGCGGGACCGTCCAGCAAGTTTAGGAATCTTGTCCCGATGAAGTTGAGTATACCAGTTAGCAAGTAGCTAATGTCAGATTCCTTGAAATATAGACTCACTAGCGAGTAAAGATTAATACCAACAGGTGGCAGTGTACAGAGTAACTGACATTAATATCAAAATATTGGTAACTAACAAAATTGATGCTTTGTTTACTGTTATAAACAAAGGAGGAATGACATCGACCATCGACGACATCGACGACTAACGCCGAGGACATCGACGAGGTTAAAACTGAGTATGCGCATGGGTGAGTATGCACTTACAGGGTTTCATACAGGATTTGCGTTTAGGGGGGGGAAATTTGGGATTGTATGAAACAGTCCTGATTTTTTAAGTACTTCAATGAAACTAGTAAATGTAATATATTTAACAGCGTTTAATCTAATGAGGGGACATAGGAAAAACTTCTCTCCCCCTTCCCCCCACCTCCCACATCCAATCCAGAATTATTCTTCAAAGATATTGTCAAAATAAGCAGAATTGCAATGAAAATCAGGTCAATTAACATAGAGCAAACAAATTTTGTAGAGTTAATAAACTTTTCCCTCCTCCCCCTAGTGAACTGTGAACTCTTGCATCTTTTGTCAGTTCTCTAATCCTAACTTCTAGGTATACCTTGTCAGTGATGTTTGCATGACTCCATGATAACCCACAACCACTGCCAATTATTATGTTCTACTGTTTGAAGTTTGGTATAAGATGGAGCTTATACTTCTGTAATAAGGTGGTAACCACTTAGCCGCTGCACGGGTAGGCTAGCTGCTTTTTCAGTCAACAACAGATTGGTCAGTGTTCACCCCTTCTCTGCTTCCAGCAAAGGAAGACTTAAGTTCTTACGGAGTGGACAAGATAAGTTGCTTAGGAGACTTCTACGGTAAGCCAGCTGAAGTTGAGTTTGATGGAATAACTTATTCCTCAACACCTCTGCTAAACAAGGACGATTTAATATCAGAGTGGGCTATATTCAAGAGAGCATTGCTTCAAGAAAGAGATGAAATTATGAAGTCAAAATCACTGGAGAAAGCACCAGAGTTCCAAGAAGTATTAGAAGAACTGAAACGTTCAGCTGCTTACACTGGAATTTTTTCAGAGATGTTTAAACTGATTGACATTATGCTTTCGATTCCAGTTGGTACAGCCACAGCTGAGAGATCTTTTAGTGAAATGAAACTCATAAAAACTAGATTATGAAGCCGGCTGACAGAGCAGAACTTGGCACGGTTAGAGAATTGCCATTGAAGGTCCTGAACTGAACGAAATAAACTTTAGTGAAATATTAGATATATTCAAACAAAGCAATCATAGAATCATACTTTAAGAGTGACTTTATTTAACGTGTCTTTGTTCTTATGGTATTGCTATTATGAAATTCAAATCTATTAAATAATTGAATGAGCAAAATCTTTGGGCGGGGGGGATATCCCAGGTTCCCCCCCCCCCCCCTCTGAAACCCTGATGGTATTTGAACTTTATCATTTTAACAAGTCTGCGCTTTGTCATTTGATGTATTTGCATTCTATCAGTTGACACATCTGTATTATATCACTTACGTACTTTGAATTTTATTGATTATTTCTGCATAATATCACTTATGTATTTAAACTTGATTGCTAAACACATTTAAGCTTTCTTGCTTGACATTTATCATTTGCACTTTAAACTTAACGCTGGAAATATTCGTTTGATGCATTTGCTCTTTGTTACTTGATACAATTGCACTTGATCATTTGAACAGTGATCATTTGAACAGTGATCATTTGATGCATCAGCTCTTATGTGCTTACCATTAATTGCACATGTGTCTATCACTGGAGTATTTCAATTTTAACACTTGACAGCTACATCTGCACTTAATCACTTGATATTTCTGGACATTGTCACTATGTAGTTAAACTGACAAACTTAAACTTTATTGCTTGACCTATTTGCACTTTATCACTAAAGACAAATTTAATCGATATAACTTGAATTTATTGTTTGGCAGATCTGAACTCAAACAGTTGACCCTATTTGGACTCCATAACTTGACACGTTCACACTTTATTACTTAATACATTTGCACATTCTTATTTGATTCATCTGCACATTTATCAATTTACATATTTGTGTTTTATCACTTCATTTTTGCCTATTAGCTATTGGCCCTAAGCTCTAAGGAACAGTAGTGACAACCTCACACTACTGATGAACAGCCTGTTACGCTGCCACCAGGTCTGCTGCTGCAGCAAATCTCTTTCAAGCGAACTTAAATTTAATATTAGGACAGACTGACTTACAAAGATAATAGTGGGTGGTTTTATACTAAACTATGACTCCACCCACAGGATATGAACAAACAACGGTACAATACAACAAAGTCTGACATGCGCCATACAACTACTACAAAAATGAATACATAAAATAACATGAATGTTCAACATATATCTCTTCTTCTATCTTTCTCTATCTTCTCTCTCCATCTCCTTTCTCCTTTCATGAATGTGGGCTTCCTTGCTGTGGGAGCCCGCAGCTATCACTTGTATCGAAAATTGACTGTTTGGCACTTTTAATTGACAAATTTGTACTTTATCACTTAACATATATAAATGTAATCTTGATCACTTGACATATCTGTACTTTATGACTAGATACATTTGAACTTTATCACTTGACATATTTGAATTTATCACTTGACACATTTGCACTCTGAATCGATACATTTGAATTTACACATTTCCACTTTATCACTTGGACACATTGCACTTTAGCTTTACCCATTAGAACTTTATCACTTGACAAATTTGAAATTCATAACTTGACATATTATTTGAACGTTATCACTTGACATATTTGCCTTTTATCATTGACACATCAGCGCTTTATCAACTGACATGTTTGAACTTTATCACTTGAAACATTTGCATTTTTTATGACTTGACACATTTGCACTTTATGATATTTGTGAATCCTCCCCACCATCGCTCATATATTTACTAATCAATTATTACTATTATTATTTCTTTATATTACTATTATTTATTATTATTTCTTTATTATTTCATTATTATTCTATATCATACTTACCTGTTCTCATATGATTATACTTTTAGGTGTGTCGACCCTTTCCAGATGTTGGAACCATACCTTACCAAATCATTTCACTCCACGTGTTACTTCAAATACAGACTTCTAGAACAATTACGACATTTCCTTTTTGTATCACTATATAAATATTTTGTTACCTACTTCATTTTTGGGATTCTCCAAGTGTTGATAAAGCTTAATTCTAACCTGATGTAGTTGGTCAGTGTGTGTTGGATCCTCACTGCGGAGTGAGACCTAGGTTTTAACTGCCTAATTGGTGTCCGCTGGTAGTTGTGCCTCCTCTAACACAGGATCGCCACAACATGTTTGACACATTTGCACTTTATCATTTGACACATTTGCACTGTATCACTTGACACATTTGAACTGTATCACTTGACACATTTGAACTTCATCACTTGACACATTTGAACTTAATCACTTGACACATTTGCACTTTATCACTTGACACATTTGAACTTTATCACTTGACACATTTGAACTTAATCACTTGACACATTTGCACTTAATCACTGGATACATTTGCACTTTATGAATTGACAAACTTGCACTTAATGACTTGACATTAATTTGCACTTTATCACTTGACACATTTGCACTTTATCACTTGACACATTTGTACTTCGTGATTTAACGTATTTGCACTTAATCACTTGACACATTTGCACGTTATCACTTGACACATTTGCACTTTATCACTTGACACATTTGTTGCACTTTATCACTTGACACATTTGAACTTCATGAGTTGACGCATTTGAGCTTTATCACTTGACACATTTGCACTTTATCACTTGACACATTTGCACATTATCACTTGACACATTTGAATTTCATGAGTTGACGCATTTGCACTTAATCACTTGACACATTTGCACGTTATCACTTGACACATTTGCACTTTATCACTTGACACATTTGCACTTTATCACTTGACACATTTGCACTTTATCACTTGACACTTTGCACTTCATCACTTGACCCATTTGCACTTCATGATTTGACACATTTGCACTTAATCACTTGACACGTTTGCACTTTAACACATTTGCACTTTATCATTTGACACATTTGCACTTTACCACTTGACACTCTGCACTTTATCACTTGACATATTTGCACTTTATCACTTGACACATTTGAACTTCATGAGTTGACACATTTGCACATTATCACTTGACATATTTGTACTTAATCACTTGACACATTTGCTGCACTTTATCACTTGACACATTTGAACTTCATGTGACGCATTTGAGCTTTATCACTTGACACATTTGCACTTTATCACTTGACAAATTTGCACTATATCACTTGACACATTTGAACTTTATCACTTAACACGTTTGCACTTTATGAATTGACATTTACACTTTATCACTTGACACATTTGAACTTAATCACTTGACACATTTGCACTTTATCACTTGACACATTTGCACTTAATCACCTGACACGTTTGCACTTTAACACATTTGCACTTAATCACTTGACACATTTGCACTTTATCACTTGACACTTTGCACTTAATCACTTGACATATTTGCACTTGATGAATTGACATTTGCACTTAATCACTTGACACATTTGCACATTATCACTTGACACATTTGAATTTCGTGAGTTGACGCATTTGCACTTTATCACTTGACACATTTGCACTTTATCACTTGACACATTTGCACTTTATCACTTGACACATTTGAACTTAATCACTTGACACGTTTGCACTTTAACACATTTGCACTTTATCACTTGACACATTTGCACTTTATCACTTGACACTTTGCACTTTATCACTTGACATATTTGCACTTTATCACTTGACCCATTTGCACTTTATCACTTGACACATTTGCACTTTATCACTTGACACATTTGCACGTTATCACTTGACACATTTGTTGCACTTTATCACTTGACACATTTGAACTTCATGAGTTGACGCATTTGAGCTTTGTCACTTGACACATTTGCACTTTATCACTTGACACATTTGCACATTATCACTTGACACATTTGAATTTCATGAGTTGACGCATTTGAACTTTATCACTTGACACATTTGCACTTTATCACTTGACACATTTGAACTTCATGAGTTGACGCATTTGAGCTTCATCACTTGACACATTTGAACTTTATCACTTGACACATTTGATCACTTGACACATTTAAACTTCATGAGCTGACGCATTTGAACTTAATCACTTGACACATTTGCACTTTATCACTTGACACATTTGCACTTTATCACTTGACACTTTGCACTTTATCACTTGACATATTTGCACTTTATCACTTGACCCATTTGCACTTAATGATTTGACACATTTGCACTTAATCACTTGACACATTTGCACGTTATCACTTGACACATTTGAACTTCACGAGTTGGCACATTTGAGCTTTGTCACTTGACATATTTGCACTTTATCACTTGACACATTTGCACATTATCACTTGACACATTTGAACTTAATCACTTGACACATTTGCACTTCATGAATTGACATTTGCACTTTATCACTTGACACATTTGCACATTATCACTTGACACATTTGAATTTCGCGAGTTGACGCATTTGCACTTTATCACTTGACACATTTGCACTTTATCACTTGACACATTTGCACTTTATCACTTGACGCATTTGAACTTAATCACTTGACACGTTTGCACTTTAACACATTTGCACTTTATCACTTGACACATTTGCACTTTATCACTTGACACTTTGCACTTAATCACTTGACATATTTGCACTTTATCACTTGACCCATTTGCACTTTATCACTTGACACATTTGCACTTTATCACTTGACACATTTGCACGTTATCACTTGACACATTTGTTGCACTTTATCACTTAACACATTTGAACTTCATGAGTTGACGCATTTGCACTTAATCACTTGACACATTTGCACGTTATCACTTGACACATTTGCACTTTATCACTTGACACATTTGCACATTATCACTTGACACATTTGAATTTCATGAGTTGACGCATTTGAACTTTATCACTTGACACATTTGCACTTTATCACTTGACGCATTTGAGCTTCATCACTTGACACATTTGAACTTTATCACTTGACACATTTGATCACTTGACACATTTACACATTATCACTTGACACATTTAAACTTCATGAGCTGACGCATTTGAACTTTATCACTTGACACATTTGCACTTTATCACTTGACACTTTGCACTTTATCACTTGACACTTTGCACTTTATCACTTGACACTTTGCACTTTATCACTTGACACATTTGCACTTTATCACTTGACACATTTGCACTTTATCACTTGACACTTTGCACTTTATCTTGACATATTTGCACTTTATCACTTGACACATTTGCACTTTATCACTTGACACGTTTGCACTTCATGAATTGACATTTGCACTTTATCACTTGACACATTTGCACATTATCATTTGACACATTTGAATTTCGTGAGTTGACGCATTTTCACTTTATCACTTGACACATTTGCACTTTATCACTTGACACATTTGCACTTTATCACTTGACACATTTGAACTTAATCACTTGACACGTTTGCACTTTAACACATTTGCACTTTATCACTTGACACATTTGCACTTTATCACTTGACACTTTGCACTTTATCACTTGACATATTTGCACTTTATCACTTGACCCATTTGCACTTTATCACTTGACACATTTGCACTTTATCACTTGACACATTTGCACGTTATCACTTGACACATTTGTTGCACTTTATCACTTGACACATTTGAACTTCATGAGTTGACGCATTTGAGCTTTGTCACTTGACACATTTGCACTTTATCACTTGACACATTTGCACATTATCACTTGACACATTTGAATTTCATGAGTTGACGCATTTGAACTTTATCACTTGACACATTTGCACTTTATCACTTGACACATTTGAACTTCATGAGTTGACGCATTTGAGCTTCATCACTTGACACATTTGAACTTTATCACTTGACACATTTGATCACTTGACACATTTACACATTATCACTTGACACATTTGAACTTCATGAGCTGACGCATTTGAACTTTATCACTTGACACATTTGCACTTTATTACTTGACACATTTGCACTTTATCACTTGACACATTTGCACATTATCACTTGACACATTTGCACTTTATCACTTGACACATTTGCACTTTATCACTTGACACGTTTGCACTTTAACACATTTGCACTTTATCACTTGACACATTTGAACTTAATCACTTGACACGTTTGCACTTTAACACATTTGCACTTTATCACTTGACACATTTGCACTTTATCACTTGACATATTTGCACTTTATCACTTGACACATTTGAATTTCATGAGTTGACGCATTTGAGCTTTGTCACTTGACACATTTGCACTTTATCACTTTACACATTTGCACATTATCACTTGACACATTTGAACTTCATGAGCTGACGCATTTGAACTTCATCACTTGACACATTTGCACATTATCACTTGACAGTTGAACTTAATCACTTGACACATTTGAACTTAATCACTTGACACATTTGCACTTTATCACTTGACACATTTGCACTTTATCACTTGACACATTTGCACTTAATCACTTGACACATTTGAACTTCATCTCTGGACAAATTTGAACTTCATCTCTGGACAAATTTGAACTTGATCACTTGACATTTTAAACTTCATCACTGGACACATTTGCACTTTATCACTTGACATATTATTGCCAGGACATTGTAGTGTGAAGAACTGATCTTGTTTAGCTCTTTGTCTCCATCCTTAGCCTGAGCTGCCAGGTGTCTTGCCTCATGGACGTATTTAACTGTGTAAATCTTGTGATAGCCAATGCAGTCATCATCGTCGACGGACATACTGTCTGTCCACGATCAAGAGGTTGCTATGATCCAACAGATAATCCCTTCTCCCATTCCTAAAAGACATTGATTGTCTTCTTTACTTAGGATATTTTATATTCATTTCTATGTATTTTACAATCATTACTTGACACATTATATCATAATTGTACTTAATTACAGATTTGCTCCTATTATTTCATACATTTATTGGACATAATACTTTATAACATGAAAATCTTGATCCCTTGACCTATCTGTGCTTTTTTGTTTTTGTTTTTAAAATATTTTTTTAAACATTGCTTTTGATTGCTTGACATATTTGAACATAATTTCAGTTGATATATACCTGTATGCACCACAATGACACTATTTCGTCCAATTTTTTTTTGTTAGCTAGCTTCATTAAATACATGAGCTTCCTTGTATTGAATATTATTCTTGAATTTATTTTTTGTCGTTATTGGTTATAATCATAAATATTACATAGATTTGACTCAACTCATTGACATTTGAATTAAAGATGCCATCCAGGACTCCGCCTAAATTAGCAAAGCACTTTACATTTTAAAATTTAATCGACCCCGATCAAACTTTTTGTTTATGCTGTTCCGTTCATATGAATGTATTATACAGTATATGTATTTGATGAAGTAATTTAATAGTGAACTCACATTGGGTGTACGATTCTTTCGCAAAGTCTACTCAAAAACACTAACAAAATCTGAAGTGGTTGGTTTCTGGAAACGCTAGAATAGATGCTAGACAACAACGAACGCTAAATCTTACCTCGTGATTTTAGCGACCCATACCTATGCGCACGGTGCTCTGGCTCACACTGCGTCAAATTAAGGTCGTATTTGAATAACCAGTCCGTGGACTAGCCCTATCTTAAAACAGGAAAAACAGCTATTACTAGAATATATACAGGTTTAGTACATTTTTTCAGGGTTGCTTTGTTTTGAGATTCCAGAAATAGTTAATCATACTATAAAGAGGCCTTAGTTTTAGTTTTCTCCCACAATTCTCCTTGAAGAGTTTGTTCACTTTTAGCATTGCTTCATTATCCTGAAAAATATTTTGTTAGTTTTACTATGAATGGTCTTAGTTTGGGCTAACTTTATTGCTTCTCAGATCCTTCAATAATGGAGGAACTCTATAAGAAATAATTTAGAAAATGTTTGCTTTAAGGTGAATTGAATACAATAGAAGTGCTTAGTTTTAATCATTCTAGTACTATGAAATTCCTGTATATACCTATAATAATATAGCTACCATAGTTTTCATAATTCATAACAATGGCCATTGACTCGGGTATAATACTTGTTTTACAAGAATAAGAATGAAGAACTAATGTATCTTCTTCTTTTTTTTTGGCCTATCAAGACTAAATACTAGAGGGTAGATAAGGAAACGAAATATCAATTAATTTTGCCAATTTAAAAAACAAGATCAAACAAAACAAAAGTTCCCAATGGTAGACACAAATTACATTTATTCCTAGTAATTTCTTCTACAACCTCAAGTCATCCATGCACGTTGATTAGTCCCACATTTAGATTCCTTTCCTGACCACTTTGTCTCAGCATGTCATTGTACATGTGTATTACCAGCCCACAGGATGTGTCATATCTTAAAAGTAACTTATTGACCTTCATTTAAGGAAATAATTGTCTCATTATGAGAACTTTAATATTAGCTACATTACCACTTATCAGTAATCCTGGAAGAAACCTACTCACAATTTTTCCCTTGGAACCTATAGCCTTTCTAGTGCTGTGTTAAGGGCCCTCTTAGAATGAAGTTAAACTTTATTAGTTCACATTATTTGAACTTTATCATTTATGACTTGACAGTCATCATTGTTGATGGACATTTTGTCTGCCCATGATCTAGAGGTTGCTCTGCTACAGCAGAAAATCCTGTCCACCATTCCTAATGGACTTTGATTTACTTGGAATATCATACTTGTAACTTTATTTTGTACAATTTATCACTTGACATATTTGAATTGACATATTGCTGTGCACTTACAGATTTGCTCCTATTATATTATGTATATATGATTCACTTATTTGACATATAATAATTATTTTAACTTTATCACTTGAATATCTTGATCACTTGACATGTTTTTTTTTTTAGTTTTTTTTATTTTATATATAATAAGATCTGCACCTTATTTCTTTCTTTATAATATTACTTTCTACACTGCTGTTAATTGCTTGACGTATGTGAACATAATTTTAAGTTGACATAAAATATCTGTATGCACTACAATGTCACCATTTTTTTCTATTTTTTACCTTCATTAACTTCAATGTGTTTCCTTGTATTGAACATTATTTCTGAAATTTTTTTTTTGTCATTACTGGCTATAATCTTAACTAACATTTGAATTAGCACTAAAGTTACTTTACATTTTAAAATTCAACTCCGATCAACTTTTTGTTTATACTATTCCATTACATCATATGAATATATTCTACAGTATACTGTATTTGATGAAATAATTTAATAATGAAACTCACTGAGTATGTACGATTCTTTGCAAAGTCTACTCAAAAAAATAATAACAAAATCTGAAGTGGCGGTTGCTGGAAACGCTAAAATTAGATGCTGGACAACGAACGCTAAATCTTACCTCGTGATTTTAGCGACCAGTACCTGCGTGGACAGTACTCCCTGGCGTAAACCGTCTCAAAGTAAGTGTCTTATTTGTATTACCAGTCCGTTGACTAGCCCCGTCTTAATATTGGCGATTCGGATACTTAATTAGGGTGAGGAAAAAAAAAGGACACAATTGTCATGATTGTTAAATGGAATCAGCTTTAGGTATTCCCCTTATGTCAGTCACCCCTCCTCAGCTCCTATAATAAAGCCTTGTAATTGGCAATTGCTTGTGCAACAAGGGCTACTCTGAATCATATTGTGTGATTTCTGCCCATCAAACAGAGCTGGCAATTTATTCAAGTTACTCTGGCAAGAGACAAAATAGCTAATATGTATGGGATCAAATAATTAAGCAAAGTTAGACAAAAAATAGCAATAGTAATAGTAGTAATAATAATAATAACAATAGCAATAACTATAGTGATAACAACTATAATAATAATAGTAATATGTGCAGGTGTAACTGAACTACATTGGCAAACATACTGTTGATTTCATGCTATTGATCCTTTTCAGTATCAGTCATGAGGGGAACCAGCACCATTTCTAACTTCATTGGCTCCTCTTGGCGAGTTTGCAGGAAGCTATTGATTTTTCTAATTTTACTTGAATTAATCAGATTTATCTTGAGTGTTCTCCTGATGAGATTAGCATACAGATTGTAGACTTTCTTTGTAAAGATAAAAGCGAGGGATATCCTAAAGCCTTGAGTGCTATTCAAAATGACAAAAATGTACCACATCCACTCCACCTTTTCCAGAATGGCAAAGAACCCAAATGCCCAAGTGAGAGCAGTAATGGCAAAAATAGCAAGCCACATACGTATCCTGATGGCTATGTTGGACTTATCTACTTCTGACTGGTTTTCTTCGACTGTGCAGAGAAGAAGAGCAGTCATACCCATGAATGTGATGTTACACACAAGACTGAGAACAAGGGGAAGAAGAAAGGCAATAATAAAGGATTGATAGTGATTGATCCAGCATTCTGCTATTTCTTTCTGCCCCTTCACCCCGTACAGCATAGAGCTAGTTGTATAGTGTAGAGTAGCAGATACACTGTTAATTAGTAGGGGCAAAACCCAACCAATAAATAAGTAGACAATTAACAACTTGCACTTCTTTTGTTTTGAAATTTCTTCATTATTTGTTGTTTGATAGAAGCCCTTCAAGATTTCAAAGGAAAAGATGCTCATCCAGGAGAATTGTGCGAGGTAAAAGTAGTGAATGAATACAGCCAGTAATGAACACACACTAGACAAGGG
>WLWI01000939.1_pt1 | contig 25633 bp, 19 predicted proteins | sample 6701501 | NCBI WGS metagenome assembly WLWI01 (sample SAMN12718690, study PRJNA515312) | sponge metagenome | isolation source: marine sponge | host: Mycale hentscheli | place: New Zealand: South Island, Marlborough, Capsize Point | collected 2014-11-01 | reverse complement strand
AAAGTACTTAGAAGTACTGGTAAAATGGGAAGTGCTTAAATAAAATGTGAGTATTTTTTACTCCATTCACCAAAAGGATGCGAGTATTTCATGAGTCCTCTATGACCTGTACTTAAGTGTACTAGCACGGGTACCCAAGTACTTCACCCCATGTCTGTCTGGTTAAAACTATAGTCAAGCAAAAGGAATTTTGCCAAAATCTCACGTCAACAAACTCAAAATACAGAAGGAATTTTTCCCCATCTCTCTTCGCACTTGTGCTTAAAAATTTTCAGCATATAGAAAAAAGTTTTCCAATCAATTACTCCCATAAAATTTAATTATGATGCTGCTTTGTGCTCATTCAATATTTTTGGGCCATACACACTCAAATTGGTATTTTACCAATAAATTAATGTCCAAGAACAAATATGTACACAAAGACTCTGACATGCACTCATTCTTCTAGAATACTTGAAACAAATGTAAGAATACAACGTATTATCTTACCTGCTCATCTGTAGGACTAACTACAAAGAAATCAGAGGTTGGTTGTTTGGCCCAACTTGATGGGCACCCTTTGGCTACTTCCATGACTTTATGATACACTGCCATAGCCTCGTTCTCATCTCTGTCACTAGAGGAACTCGCACCTTCATCGATGCTTGAACACACAAATACAAGTGGAAATGGAAAGCTGCGATGAGTGCCTGGTGGTGCTTCATCCTTATTCCATTTAATAAGCCCTTCATAAAAAAGATTTCCTACCAAATCTAAAATATCAGGATGACAACGATAGTTGGTGGAAAGATTGGCAATATTTTTAGTGCCTCCACAACTATTGTAGAGTTTCTCTAATCTCTGCAGTAGAGAAATACTCATTCCATTGTTTCTTGCCAAATCACCTAACACCAACATTGCCGGGCCAACCTACAGAAAGTACACAAATAAGATAATTACACACCAATAGTCCTAAAGCAAATTTATAACATTCCCAGTGATTGTAATACAGAGCTAATCGGGTGGATTAGCTCAACTACTACTATAACATCCATACCAAGTCCTAGAACACTTATACAACTTAGCACATGTGTACTCTATTAAACAACCAACCTGATTGGCATCGCCAGCAATAATAATTTTGGTGTTGACATTAGCCACTACCAACGGAGCAATAGCTTCAGGCTCTCTCATCATTGATCCTTCATCTATAATGATGTGAGTGAAAAAACCTGGAGGCACAAAATTCAACTTAGCAGCTGTTAAACAAGTCGTAATGAGCACTACATTGTTGCAGTTAGTAGACTTGTAAATGGCTTCAAATTCTTTACTAGTTCTAATGAATGGGCGGTAGTTGAGCTTGACTTCATCTTGTGCATACTCTCTGATGAGATAGCACTCTCCCATCTTGACATCGACCCACACTTGATCATAATACTCCAAGAATTTGTCTGCAGAAATACGCTGCTGGGTACACACTAACACACGAACTGGTTGCTCCGCAGTTTGAAGAGTCTGGAAGTAATGCACAGCAAGAGCTAACAACCGACTCTTGCCAGTTCCGAATGCCCCCGTTAACAGAGCAGGTGGACCAGCCGATGGACAACTAGCTATTACTTTTAAAGCTTCCAACTGCTCAGCTGAGCAGTAAGATTCAAACATGTGGACATCTGCAAACTCTGGCCTACCCTTGAAGGAAACAGACGTAGGCATTATGCATTCTACCAAGCCCTGATCTAGCCTATTCACAGAACGAAGAAGATCGTCAAAATAACTATCCTTCAAGTTAAAGATAACTTTCATCAAATTCTTGCGAATTGGAATTTTAGCTCCCCTTTTAAAGGCAATAATGAGCTTTCTGTTGTGCTTGTCGATAATGTCCGCTTTGAATTCCTCTTTAGAGCGACTGCACACAGAAACTGTGGTGCAGGTTTGACGGATGTAATTCAAGTTGTCTGAGCTGATGTTGTCAATCTGTGCATACTGTTGGTAATTTTCCACATTCCTGTTCTTTACAGTAAAAGGACAGCGGGAACCCAGCAGCAAGAAGTGGTAGTCTCCATTGCACCTGTGTATACAATGTGACAGATGGCAATTGTAACTCTTCGAGAATTCATACGTAATTATTCATATCTTATAAGGTTACGGGGGTTAGAACATTATATTCAGGATTGAAAGGAAAATTTAACATGAAGCACAGCTCCTCTGAACAATACACGAAATGTCTTACCTTTCTCTCAGTATTCCTTCATGTGCTGTTTTCTCTACTTCCACCAATCGTTTGAATTTGCTAACATAATTCTTATCAGTCAATTTGGCATACAAAGGGTCAGGACCTGTGAAATCAATGCCCAATGACTCATCTAGTTTCTTGGACGAAGAAGCATCCTGAAGCGGATTATTCTCCTCTTGGGCAACCGGAACAGAAGGTCCCTGAAGATTGGATAACCTCAGAGGTGCAGACATGCGAGATGTCTGTCTGAATGCCCCAACCATCTGTTTAGATGAGTTGGATTGGAGCCCAGGCCCATACCTGCTTGAACCCTGTCTGTGTGAATACTGACCAGATGCCTGTCCTGATGATGGCAGCTGGTAGCCAGATGAATATACATCAGATGTTTGGTTACCTCCATAAGACTGGTAAGGGGTTGCAGGTCCAGGTACATATGTGTTTGACACGTATGTATTGGGATGATAGCCACCTGATGCAGGTACAGTGAAAGTTGCTTCCAAATCGCTCAAACCAATAGCAGTATTCACAGGATACTGAACTGCTGGCCACTCATCCCTCTACACCACACAAACACATGGAACCAAAGGCATGCAGGTGACTACATCAGTTAGCTTATCCTTGATTATAGTACGGAAACAAGCCTCCGCCAAAATCTTAAAAAATTAGTTCATTCTCTCTCTTCCCTTCCCCCATGGTAAAACCCGAATCCTCTTCATGATATTGAAACCAATAAAAAGCTAAAACACTGGAAATCTAACTGATTGCTTGAGCCATGCTCACTTTCTACCATTATCAGTAGGCAAATCTTGCACCAAATGTGTTCACTCACATATTCCACTCCACTCAATAATATTCCACTCAATAATAGCATGAATAAAAAATATAGTCACTAAATTTACTGCTATCTTCTTACTTGTGCGTCATGTTGAATGTTATAATTTGGTAGTGGCTGCCATGGAGAGGAGGCATGTGAAGAAACTGATCCAAAATAATGTTGATTGTGTGACGGAATGCTAGGGAAGTCATTTTCATTAAGTACAAATGATGGCTGCACAGGCATTGCAGGAGATTCTATAATGAAGATGACATATTTGACAAACATACATGATGTGTGTGCTATGTATATGAAATTAGCCTAGCATGAGTGTGCAAGAACAGGAAGACATTTAATTCATACCATGATAGTACTGCAGAGGATGAGGAGCCGCTTCATACTAACTGTTAAAGTTCAAGCCTTCCTATGTCATCCTACATTCTTTACTTGCTCAATGACACTTTAAATCGCATATAACTTATGGTCACAATTGAGCCACATGTGTAAGTAAAGTAAATCTATTGTCCACTTCATCACTGTACCAGACTTGTAAATTATGGAGGTCATTATTTCAGGGTTTCATACAGAGGTAGGGGCGCCCTGGGATTCCCCCCCCCCCCAGAATTTCATGAAATAAATTAATAATATTTACTACTTAATGGTATTCTGTGGTTATGATTTATAATGGTACTCCGTGAGTTTGTTGTTTGTATATATCTAATAGTTGGTGAAAGTTCACTTCAGTTAATTGAGGTCCTTCAATTGCAATACACATTAGTCTTCCAAGGATTGGTGTCACTAATTCTAGACCTGAGACGATTTTTATTAAATGGGTGTGGTTTCAGAAAAATGGGTGTGGTCAATCAAACGTGTGGGCCCCCCCTCCTTCCTAAACTCCAAGGATTGGTGTCACTAATTCTAGACCTGAGACGATTTTTATTAAATGGGTGTGGTCAACCAAACGTGTGGGCCCCCCTCCTTCCTAAACTCTTTCCCCCCCCCCCCCCCAGAAAAAAATCCTGTATGAAACCCTGTTTAGAAATGAATATTTGGCTTCTGAGGGACCTACAATAGAATTTAGCTCCACCCACACACCAGCCTAAAATTATTTACTTATATAATATATATATATGTGACCGTCTATAGGAAAACCAGGCACAACGCGGCACCCTTCGAAATTTTTTGTTGCTGCACTTACTAAGTTGCCGGCGTCCAGATATTGAGCTCTCCAAGTTTTATCGTCGTAGCTTAAGTCGTTCCCGCTATAATAGACCTAACCGTTCCCTTCCGTCGGCTTGAAACAATACATTTTTAAGAAATCGATCGATTTTTTCTCGATATTTACGCACGCCGCGTTGTGCCCGGTTTTCCTGTAGACGGTCACAATTGTGCAGTGAAGTTATATTAATTTGTGTATCTGTAAAATTAAATTTTATTTATGCAATTTTTAATTATGATTTTATCTTAGATCAGCCTCTCAGTAACTATGAACCTTCACTTCGAGCATATGCTGCTGCCTCGGCAAGTTCTGAACATTTGTATGTTTATGGAGGTCGTGTTGATAACTTTGTTAAGAATAAAAGACAACTGAGAACCGTAATTCAAATCTATGAGTGCTCTACAGAATCCTGGAAAGAACTTCCAACATCTGGTACCCCACCTCCTGGAACATATGGCTGTGCAACATCTTATTCAGGTCATGTTCTCTACTTGTTTGGTGGTCGTTATAATACATCATTCCATGCTTCACTGCATCAGCTAGACACCAGATCTATGACATGGAAGCAACTCTCACCACAACATGATAGTGGACCCATGAGGAAATCTGAGTGTCAAATGATATATTCTAATGATTCATTATTTGTTATTGGAGGCTATGGCATACCGTCAGGTGAACTGCAGTCTGGATCACTATTTACTCAGAATATACGTTATCTAGATGGTCTTGGCTGGACAAATGAGATTCATAAGTACCATATTTCACAAGGTAAATTATAAATTGTATTTCAATTGATTTGTCATTTATTTAATTTATACATTATTATTAAAATACAGTCTATATTAAAGTATTACAGATACAATATCTCTAGAGTTATTGTAGTGTTCATGTAAACTATTATTGAAATTATCATTGAATAATTATAACACAATGGCTGTATATATTTGTATTATACTTAATTTTGTTGTGTAGATGTGAATAAAATTTAATGGTTTCAGACATAGAGGAACTGTAACCCTTTTACGTTGTAAATATTTATCAGGAATAATTGTAAAGATATAATCAGACGTGATAAACTCAAAGTTACAGTGCTAACATCTGTCTTTAGCAACGAACTTTAATGACTTTTCAATCATTTCTTTCCAACATAAATAGAAACTAGAATAATTTCTATCTCAGGTTATGATTATATTGAGTATGTATTAGTGATTTTTGAACTAAGGAATTTGGTTTATGTATGAATTTATTTATAGTGATAGAATGGAATGACATTTGTTTATATTATGTCAATTATGTATTCTTGTATTTAGTATTGCTTCTAGGATAACTCATTTATTATTTATTCAAACAATGGGCACCGCTAAGTAGTACTTGTTCTGTGTAAATAATAATAATGAAGTAATTTATATGTGACTGTGTCAATCAATAGTAATAGAGTAAATTTGTTAAAATAGTGGGCATACATTTTAGTAGTTGCATAAGTGCTGAGGTGTTTGAGATGACATTTTCTCAAAAAGTAAATAGTTTAAAATGTTGTATTAGTTTGAAGCAAATTTTTATAAAAAATGCACAGCTAAATACTTAATTTATGTTTGTGACTAATTATAAACATTAATTATCTGATAAAGTCTTTGAAGTAAGTAAGATTAATAATTTTTGGCTATATAGAGTATTTATATTAATTATATTATTTATATAAAATCAGGCATTTATTGTTTGTACTTGTACTAACATAATAAAAGTCATTCTTATTACTCCAATAATATCAACCCAAAAATTTAAACTTTGGTAAATTACTACTAACAATAAATACGATACTTTAGAAATATAACTGGTATAATAATTACTACATATAAAGCAGCTCTAAATTTATGTAAATGACATTTGAAACCTTCATAAAATAGATATCCTAATATAACTTAACAAATCAATATTACATTGCTATTTTTATTTAGGTACATGGTCTTCTCCCTTGATCACTGGAAGTAGACCTTCTCCTAGATTTGGTTTTACAGTCACCTGCATTAGTCCTACACATGCAGTCTTGTTTGGTGGATGGGATGGTACTAGTAACCTCAATGACACTTACCTCATAGACTTGACACAGATGGTAAGAATTGTTGTATTCTCTCAATCATTGTAATTGTATTGATAATATGAGGATAGTCAAAATGTATATGTGCAGAAATTAAGCAATATGATACACAAATGATAGCATTCATCTGCCAGTACATATGTACAATGTAAACTTTTTGTGTATGTCAAATAAATACATTAGAAAAGGATTAGCACATGGCTGTAAATGTAAAAGCTTTAAATTGTTTGTGCTGCAGACTCAGTGTTTATATGAATTGCATACTGAGAGAGGACTAGAAATAATAATATATTTAGTATGCACACTATCTTAGTTCAGACTAAAGATAGTCGCAGCACGGGCTGTCAAAAGTATTTTTATTCCTTTATTGCAAGTTTCTATCTAGTGAGTTTGTTAAGATGGAGGGGATTTCATGGAACACAGGAATTAAGGTTAATTGGCCACTTAATTAAAATGACGAGTAATTTAGTGGAGTGTCCATTTATTAAAACTTTCTATATGGAACTAAATAAAAAAGCAAATATTTTTATAATTTAGTGTATAAATTCTCATTGACCTGGATGAGTTCTCATTGAAGAGACTAGTAAGTTGCAACTGGCCATTGCTAAGCAGCAATAGAATTTAAAAAACAGGGAGGGAGAGAGTACACTGTATAAAGTACAAAGACATGTAGTATTTTTATATAGGTCTCTAGGCAGCTGCACTTGCAGAGAGTATTTGTTGTACTTCGGTTCAAACAATATTTTTAGCTTAAGCTGCTTACATAGGGTAAGTAGATTTATGTTAATGTAGGAATGAGGCATAAAAGACTTGAGAAAAATCTATTAGTGCATGTAGTAGTACATTATCTAGTATACAGTAATTATTACATGAGTTAGAGTATGATATGGTGAAATATTTCATGACCTGGCTAATTTATTTTGAAGTGCCAGAGGGAATGAAATATCAAGCCGCCATGTCACTCTGCTGAGTGTAATATGTTGTTTATTCCACACTAGATATCTTCACTACTGTAGTTAGTAGCCCCGCCACCTCTTTTAGCAGCTTCTCTAACATGGGTAGAGTAGCTACACAAGAGGAAGGTAGCTTAAAAAACCAAGAAAATTGACAAATTCAGCCAGTTGCTATAACTACAAGGGTAATAAGCCTGGCAGTACAGCAACAGGGTGAAATATTAAGAGTTATTTCACAGGTCATGTACCTAAACATATCATTGTGAAGATATCTAGGGTGGAATAATAATTTTTTTATTTTATTTATTGATGAACCACTTTAATGATCCTATTAAGACATAACGTTTCCTGACTCAAACATTTCTGATGATTTAACGTGACTACTAATGTTTGTGTTCACTTTTATACTCTGAAACTCTTTTATGCTTACATTATTGTAGCAACTATATGATGCATGTTGTCAGGAAACTATCCTGACAGCAACATACACACGTTGTCATGAAACCAGAAATGTTTAACTGATATAGATTATTGTTCATTTTGTTGTATTTTATATCATTGCACATTCTTATCACTGCACATTATTTTTATTCTATTCAGGCAGATCAAGCATAGACTGCTTGATTACTTTAGTTAGTAAAACTACGAGCATTAAAAATCTCTTCTAAGCACTGTATATACTGTCATTGGACTTACTCAGGTGGCAGCAAAACACATTACATGTTATTATTGTTATAATATTTAGTTAGGCATGAAGAAGTGTTTCAGTTCTTCTATTAATATATTATTATTGTAAAGTATTTGTTTGATTGTACATTATATTCTTGTACTAATAGTGTTTTACAAAACTTATACATGGAGCACCACAACCATCTCCAAGAAGTTATCATGCTGCTGTTTGTCTTGATTATAACAACAACAATCCACAGTTATTAGTAGCTGGTGGACATGATGGCAAGGCTTCAAGTGATGTTTGGTGTCTTGATGTACGAGCACAGAGTTGGCAACAGGTAAGATCACATTATAGTATAGCTCAAATAATAATAGCTATATAGAAGTAAATACACTTAGCTGGTGAACATAAGAAATAATCTTTTAAAAAAAAAAAGTTTATTGTTTAAACTAAAATTAATTTAGTAGTTCCTAATAATTGTTATTATTGGATCATGTACAATTCCCTAATAATTGGTGGCTAAAAGTTCACCTGTAAAGAACTTTGATTATTTCAGTCAATTCTATTTCTAGAACTAGTTAAATAGTTTAAGTTAAGTTATACTTTTCATAGATCTAATTAAGTATATTAAATCTAATCTCTTTATAATTATTACACAATTTCATGCATGAAATCAAATTAGTTTGTTCAGTCAACAATCCAGCAGTTCAAAAACAATACATTTAATGCACATACATGAAGTACTACATGAGTAAATTTGATTGTACAATTATTAACCACAACTTTTCTTTATCTTTTGCAAGGTGTAGGTTAAATTCTGAGCACTTTGAGGTTTTATAAGATTTACGCTGTCTGGATACAGTAGCTTTTCTTCTTTCTAACAATATAAGTCTGTCATCTGTGAAACTTTCCGGAAGCTCGTGGTAAAAGTGCTTCTTGAGATCTCTTAAAATGGCTTTAGAATAATGGCTGTGTTAAATTATGGTAGAATTGTTTTCCCACACAGATAGCTGTGATTTTTATACCATTTTGTAGCACAAATTTACTATCAGAGGGTCTTGCTGCTACATTCAAAATCTGCCCAATGTAGCCTAAAATTTGGTGAAAATAAGTGAGTACTGCATGAATACTTGTGAGGATACATATCAGTACATGTTAAGGAGCTATAGAAGTAATGAATGAGAAAATGTCAAGAACAGTCAGTTATCTAAAGTTAAACAATCTTGTCTGATTCTTTATCATTTGAAGAATACATATCCTATGCTGCTCATCCTCAACCATCATTATGACATGTCTGTCTCTTCAAGCTTATAATTGTTAGGTATCTAGAGTGTAGTGGCAAGCTGGTCTAATAGTAAAATTTTTAGTATAAATTTTCAGAGCATTTATAGTGCTACAGAATGGTATATAAGCCACAGCTGTGGAAACAATTTTGCTCAAATTTACTACAGTCATTCTCCTAAAGCCATTTTAGAATTCTCTGAATCACTTCTACTGCGAGGTTCAGGAAAGAGACACAAGATTTATCTTGCTAGAAAGAAGAAAAACTACACTCTATTATAGACAGTGTAATTACAAAACCTCAAAGTGCTCTGAATTTGATCTACACCTTGCTGTGGTTTAAAAGGAATGTACTCTATGTAGCACTTCCTGTATCTGCATTGATTGGACTGCTGGCTTGTGGACTTCATTATGTATCATTAGCAAACAATTTGTTAGCAGCTTGTTGATGTTTGTTAACCCTTTCGTTCCGGATCCCGCTTTAAAGCGGGTGAAGACCGGTCGGCTTCTCTGAATTTAAAAAAATAGTTACTTTATAGCTAGAACCTTCAGATTGCATACACATGTGCCCAATGCATTGGAGAAGCATCTAAAATAGTTTTCAGCCAGGACTGCTTCGACAGTACCTCACAGAAGTTGCGTTTATTTCTTCCTTGGCAAAAAAACAACAACATCGGTTCTCCGTCGAATTAAATAAAAAAGTTACCTTCTTCACAGCAGCTTCATTTATGGATCCAGTCATCTCCAGAGCTTTGTAGAATCAGCGAAAAATTGCTTGAGCTCATTAGCCTTCCATAACACATTGAAACAACCGTTTCTTTGCCGACCAAGACTTTGCGGTTTGACTTACTGTCTTCTCCATTTTTTATAAAATTGCAGTTCAACTGGGGGCCTCCCTATTACGTACAGTCTTAGGTAATGCTTATTACATCATAGGAAAAAAGTGAGCATGTCGTGTGACCCCGGTAACTATGCAAAAAAAAATTTTCAAAGTCATTTTTTGGAAGATGGTGTCTACAAGTTACATTGCGGTGCAAGTTTTAGACTTGCTTGATGCTGACTCTAGCGACTCTGGATCAAGCGGAGAGAAGGGAGACGACATCTAGGGCTATAGGAGGCCCTGTATCAGGGTTGGTGGACCAGACCCCATCAACTCTGATACTGACAATGGGAGTCAAGAAGATAATCGAGGTAAGCTTGTCTTTCTCTTGTCTTTCTCTTGAAAAATAGCAAGCTTCTGTTGTGGAAAGGATTTATTTATAGCTATATTGAGATAGAGTAAGCTGTTTAGCTATAATATATATCATTGAGTTTTGAGATTTGAAAGTGGCTTGTGGTTTTTTGAACAATTTCAAATTTTCAAAAAAATTAAATTTTTAAAAATCACATATACTACTAGGACCAGATGTGAATGCAGTCACCGACCCGATTACGCAGATGAGGCGACAGGAGCAGAGTCTTCCAGTGATGAAGGAGAGGATACCGGGCCTGAGTCTTCCAATGATGAGACACGAATAGGCAGCAGGTTCCAGTGATGAATAAGAGGAAGCAGTTCTTCCTGCTCCGAGTTCTGGACGTCCTGGCGGTCGGAGAAGGCAGGAAACGAAGAAGAAGAGTTGGGTGGATGAGGTAGGGGGAGAGTGGAAGAAAGAGGACAACACACCCATTGATATTCCATAATCTTTTGTGTGAAGGACCACAGACGTTTAGATTTGTGGCTGCTCCCCCCCTCCCCCCCTCCCCCCCCCTCCCTGAACATCCCAAAAGTTGTAATAAATGTATTGTTATTGTCGTTGTCATTGTCTGTGTTTTTGTGGTGTTGTAGTGGAGCTTCACACTCAATGTATATGTGTGTGCGTGGAGTTGAAATGTTATTCTGGCGCTTCCAGATCTAACCGGGGAGGAGACGAACTCGGAGTTAATTTATATTATACATTTATTTTTATGATCTGTATTCACCTGTATCTTCCTTTTTCTAGCGTGTGTGTGTGTGTGTATGTGTGTGCATGCATTTGTGGAATGAGAGAGAGCAACCGTGGACAAACAGTATGTGGCGCTTCCGTATACAACCTGGGAGGGAACTCTGGATTTTTTTGGATCATGACTACTATGCCTATGCTCAGGTTGGATCCGGAAGTGCCACATACTGTTTGTTCATGGTTGCTCTCTCTCTTTCCACCAATGCATGCACACACACACACACACAAGAAAAAAGAAGCTACAGGTGAATACAGATCATAAAAATAAATGCATAATTTATTATACATAAATTGACTGGTGTACACACACACACACATGAAATTCAACTTACGAGAGAACAAACTCGGGGGGTCTTTTTCGGTCATACAGTGGGAGGCTAGCCCTGGAATCCCCACCTAGAATTTTGGGAGTTGAATAGAAATAACATTTTGGAAGCATTATTTTGGTCTGATATTGTATCCCATTATGTTCCTATCATTACTGAGCCGTTTAGTGCATAGGATCGAACACTGATCATCAGTGTGAAGTATATGCAAAGATGTGCATCAAAGTAGTGTAGGTTCCAAAAAATGAGTGTGGCGAAGTACACTCGGAGCCCCCCCCAAACAAAAATCCTGTATGAAACCGCATACAATACATCATAAAGTTGCGATTATATAGGAGCATGAATAATTTGTTGTTTGTATTACAAATATCTTTGTTGTCTGTGTTTTTGTGTATATGAAATTGTTTTGTAGTGGAGCTCGACGTCCGATGGCATATGTTCCTTGTGGACACTCATAGATGTCTCCTACATGATCACAATCAGCACCACACACAACAAACAACATATTTTATTGTTGAACTAATATAATATTGGTATAAAATGCATCAAACAATATTATTTCTATTTTATTTTATTTTTTTATTGATGGGAAAAGTGGATTTTTTTGGGAAAAAATTTTTTTTGGGAAGTATTAGTAGATGGCCTAAATATTATTCAATTTTCTCAATCAAAAATGAGGGGAATCCCAAACTCTTGGTCTATTTAGTGATAAATGGTTGCTATGGGGTTTTCCCAGCCAGCATCGAGTTAAAAAATAAAACGGTAATACGCTATTCCGCGGTCGACGATTAGATTTTTCCGCGCGCGTCCAAACAATTCAGGAACGAGAGGGTTAAAATAAACTTTTTATTGCCATGTTTCGGAAATGGTAATCTAATTATTAGTTTTACTTAAATCAGCTGTTGTTTAATTTACAAAATTTGTACAATTTGTGTGGTGTTATATAACTTTTAACTTGATTAAGTATATTTTAGTAATAAAAACATTTGTGTTGATAAATTTGTTTGAATAATTACATATATTTATTCCATATATAAATGAATTAAGATTGTAACAACATTATAATTTAATTACTAATTTATTTACTTGTTCCATTATAGTTAACTTTATTTTTTGTTAGCTATCACTGGTAGCTTAATTGTCATGAAGTATAGGCTCCGCACTTTCCCTAGAAAATTTTTGCATGTACATGTAGAGACACTGTCTATTCATAGTGAGATGTTATCAGTGACGGTACATATTTAGGAATAGTAACATGTACAGGTAGAGATACACATACATCATTACAGTGAGGTGTTATCAGTGATTGTACATGTTCTAGTATAGGATTTTTTTTTCATATCTGATACGATACTGTATGCAGTTAATTTTGAGTTTAGAACTACTTCTTTCTCATGCAGATCTGTATAACTGCTTTGTCTCCTAAAGCTGTAGTCAAACACCTACATTTCTTCACATAGCATATTTCTCTTTGTTGTTGAATGGTTTCTGTAGACATAAACATTTTCTGCATCTTCTGGTATACTAGATTCACCATCTATAAAACTAGTTCGGGCTAGAAAGACAGATTTTTTGGCCAACCTTGTTTTTGTATATAAAGTAATTTTTTTAAACTAATTTAGGTCAATTTATACCTGCTGAATCCAAATCTGATGAGTGCCAGTTGCAAAAACTTGAGAATTTCTCGATTGAATTATAAAATACACCTTTTAATTTTTAGTATTTTAAAATCAAATAAATCATCTCAGCTACCATTTACTCAAGTATTAACCCACAGTAGCTTCTCAATGGAATTAGTTCTTCTCTGACATAGCAGTTATAATGACATTAAATTTTTATCAGCTGAGTTCCTGTTTGTGCCCATTATTTTGTGTTGCGTGCTTGCTTATGCTCAAACTGATAGTAAAGTCTAGTTTAATGTGGTACTTCCTTGAAGAAACAGAAAGTGTGTAATTTATAGCTATGCTCAACTTTATCTTGAATGTTAGACGTTCAGGTAACAATAAAGTCTTATGTGCAAGGGAGAACAGAACAATAAACAGAAGAAGAATCTAGAGTTTCTATGCTGCACATAAGCTTCATAAGCTACCAGATTGTGAATTGTACTTCACAAGTATGTACTAGCTAGTACATATTGCTTGAATCGTCATATTGAATGATGCTTTAGAAGTGCAAGTGACTAGCTGAGTTTTACAAAACCTCGAAAAAACTTTGCGTTCGACTATCTTCAGACTACATGTTTTGTTGTCAAAAAATGCACAGTAAAACATTCTCAAAAATTTTCAGTTGATCCATGTACAAGAAGTGTGTAGAACTGGATGGAAGGCAATTTCCGATAGTCTAGTGAGTAGTCCTGTTGGCATAATACACCAAGTAATCTGAAGTCCTATGAAATATTTTTACAGATAAATGATTGCCAATTTGGCAACTTTGGGAAACTCAGGGAAATTGTGAAAATTAAACATAATCATCATGAAATTGATCAGTTCCAACAATTGTTTTCAGAGTATAGAATTCCTGGTTATGTAAAAATTATTCCTCATCCAAGTTGAGGCTAGATAGCTACATTGCAATAATTCCAAATGGATGCAGATAAGCTACTGACTATGAAGGAAATGTATTACATAGTAGAATTCTTTTCTGATTGTATTTTTCAGTTGGGGTAATTTTCACCTTTTAGAGCGGTGATCAACGTACTCTTTGACTCTGCCATCGCCTGTCTAAACTTCCGAGACTGGGCCCATAACCTGTTGAACAGTTCCCCTTTTAAGTGAGAGTGTCTTTTAGATAGCGATTACAATAGATTTATTTACTGCAAAGACAATATGATTACAGAAATTAAGCGTGAGCAAAAAACGGGAAAGGAATACCAACACCGTCTAAAAATAGAAAACAATTAATGGTGATGTAATAGGTTCAACATTCAGGTAAGTATCGTTAGGAGAATTGAGTGATTCCATTTCCAACAGTATTCTCGTCTGTGTTGCCTCCACTTGGATGCTGTTTAGCCTCAGAGAGTAAGCTATTTATGAGTGTCAAAGTCCTTGTGGTGGTATACCTAAGGCGACAACGCTAACAATTAGGTAGCTTTTACAGTTCAAGTTTTGACTTACTTCAAAATGGTGACTGGGTGGTCAATAATTGAAACTATTGAAATATTTTTGTATTAGTGTAGTAGACCTCAATTAACAGCCGGTGTAGTCCAGGCTAGAGCACCAATAATTTTAGGACATAGAGTAAGTTTAATAGACTTTTCTAGACCCATTTTTGTGCTGAATTCAGATCTGGTGAGTGCCAGTGATGAAAGCCAATCTAGGGTTTACAATGTCAGGTTTTCCAATATATGCAATCGTCCAGTGTTGGGTCTTCTAGCAGTACAACAGACTGACAAAAAATATAAAAATGACTAATATAAAGAGTTGTACGTGAATTCATGCACATGATCAGAATGAGTTTGTTTACTGTTCTTTCTTTTGCATCTGGAATAGAATCTTGTATGTAGTTAAAAATTACAGCTGGTAGCCAAAATAAAAAACAAAACAAAAAACAACAACAGAGAGCGAGAGATAGAGAAAGAAAATACTTGGGGTGGGTCATCTCCATTCGCGTTCTCCAAGGACCCAACCCAAGTATTTTCTTTCTCTATCTCTCTCTCTGTTTGTTTTTTTAATATTGGCCCAGCTGTAATTTTTAACTACAAGATTCTGCTTCAGCTGCAAAAGAAAGGAAAGTATACAAACTCATTCTGATCATGTGCATGAATTCTCAAATATTATTGGAATTGCTACTTTAAGTCTACAAACTCCTATATGAAAGTTACTTTTACAGATTTGCATTCCCAAGTGGTTCTAGAATAAATTTAACTTGGTTTGCCAAAGTGGTAAAACTCCGGGGAAATAGTGAAATTTTAATTGTTTACAATGAATATTCTTGTTTACAAAAAATTATTTTCAAGTTACATGTCTAGCATATGGTTATTTGGTGTACAAAATTCATTTCTGATGGTATTTTTTCAATCTGATGCCTCAGACACTGCGAAAATTGCAAATTAGCTGCCAAAAATATGGTCAACTCTAAGAAATTATATGAATACCTCTGAATAGAGTTTATGGTTGTTTTAATGTTGTTACCAGTTAAGGTCATGGACACTGCAAAACACAAGCCTTGAAAATACAATTGTGACAGCTGATTTGGCCCATGATAGAGTTATATAGCTATGACATGGATTTACTGTTTCATAAAGTCAGTAACAAACAGCTGATAAAATATTTCAATGGAATGAAACTTTGACATGCTAGTGTCAAATGGGGAGGATATGCACTGGTGCACATGCTGGACACATGGATGGCAGGCTAATGCATTTTGGTTGAAGAACATGAGCAATGAAGCAATAGTTTCTTGCTAGGATTTGAGTGTATTCTAAAACTTACCACCTACTTGTTTAGTCCTCTTATTATTGCCTCATATCTACAATAATATCATTCTCACAACACATAACATATTTATAGCTATCTTTTGCGAATAACCAGATGAAGTACATTCACCATACTGAAAACTGGCAGCTTTAGCAGCTGTCAAAACAGCTAATTTGGAACTAGCCAGGCCTGCTCCATGAAATCGATAGGACATGTATACTATGTTCTCCAACTCTCTTTATCAGCTCAAAATGTATACTCTTGATTCAGAGGCTAAGGTAGGCTTATTAGTTGACCATACAGGAAACTAAAATGCTGTCGCTGTTAAACAATTTGGAGAGCCAATGGCAATCAAGAATGGCAATGCAAGATGGCCTTGATACGAGAAGGACTTTGGGATATAGTCGCAAACACGGAAACTTGTCCGGATCAAACGCGTGAGGCAGATAAATACAAAAAGTACGTAGCAAGAAGAGATCGGGCGCTAGCTACAATAGTTCTGTCAATCGACGTCTCCCTTCTGTATCTACTGGAGGACCCTCAAGACCCCGCTAAAGTATGGCAAGAGCTGTCAAATCAGTTTCAGAAACAAACATGGGCAAATAAAGGAAAAAAAGGAGCCTTGAATGTAGTCACTGAAAGACTGCTGCGAGAAGAAGAAAAACTCAAAGGAAAACAAGCTTCAGAGAGAGAACCCAAGGCATTAGTTACAGGTGGTACTAATCCTAGAACTTCAGGCAATCCCAGAGCTGGAAGCAAGCCCTTCAATTGTCATTATTGTGGAAAGCCAGGCCACTTCAAACGAGACTGCAGGAAGTGGGCCAAACGTCGTAGCGAAGGAGGAGGATATAAACGACTGTCAAAGCAGTGTAGTGGAAACCAGGATGCCATGCTTATTGGGCAAGCATTGGCTGCAAAATCAGGGAGTGAGTGGTTGGTGGACTCTGGGGCCACTAGCCATATGGTCAATGAGAGAAGACTCCTTACAGAAGTTCAGTATTTTGATCCAGGTGAATCTGTAACGTTAGGCGATGGTAATCGGTTGGAAGTGAAATCAGTTGGAACTGTAGATGTTGAAATGTCATTAACAAATGGATCTACTCGGAAATGCTCTCTACAAGAAGTTCTTTATGTTCCCAAGTTGTCCTACAGTTTGATTAGTGTTGCCAGAGCAACAGAAATGGGGAAAACGGTAACATTCAGCAATGTTGGCTGTAAATTTCTGGACGACCAAGATCAGCACGGAACTCTACCATTTGAAAACAAACAAGAAGTCTCAGGAAGTCCTGAATGTAGCCCTAAGTGAAAACAAAGAGAGACTGTGGCATCGACGTTTTGGGCACCTCAATGAGCAAAGTCTTCAGAAGTTAGTAAAAAAAGGAGTTAGTGAACCAATTTGATTACAACACATCCAAAAAAAATTGGAATCTGTGAGTCATGTATTGGTGGAAAACAGTCAAAATTGCCTTTTTCAATCAAGTTCCAGAACCACTTCAGCACCCCTTGAGTTAGTGCATTCCGATCTTTGTGGAAAAATGGGAGAAAAATATATTGGAGGGGCTGAATATTTCATCACCTTTCTGGATCATTACACTCACTACTGCTGGGTATATCCGCTTGAAAGGAAGGATCAGGCTTTCAGTTGCTTTAAGGACTGGAAGACTGAAGTGTAAAATCTGAGTGATCGACGCCTGAAAACGCTCAGGACAGACAACGAAGGAGAATACACATAGACAGAGTTTCAAGATTGCCTTAAAAGCTGTGGCATCCATCATGAGGTTACAATACCTAAGACCCCGGAACAGAATGGGTCAGCTGAGAGACTTAATCAAACTCTTGTAGAGACTACAAGATCAATGCCTACTTGATGCAAACTTGCCAAAGAGTTTCTAGGCAGAGGCAGTATTTACGGTGGCATACCTCCGTAATAGAGGTCCTACTACCAAGTTGGATATCATGACACCCCATTAAGCCTGGTTTGGTCGGAAACCTGGTATAACACACCTCAGGGTATTCGGAAGCACTGCTTATGTGCACATTCCAAAGGATTGTAGAAAGAAACTCTATTCAAAGACCACGAGGTGTATATTTCTAGGATATGGGAGCGTGAGAAAGGGATAATAGACTTTATGACAGAGACATGAAACAAATATTGTTCAGTCGCAATATTTTGATGAAGTTGAAGTTATGGAGTCAGGAAATAATGATATGAATGATGAGCCAGCAGGTTTGCAGAGAGTTGTGGATCTCAACCTGAATGAGGACATGAATTCTGATCAGGTGCTGGAGGATGAGGAAGAGGAGGAGAGTGTACCCACTCAACAGTCTCAGGTGAGAAGATCAAGTCAAATAAGAAAGCCTGTGGAATATTATATCAGGGAAAAGGCTAATCTTACTATCCATCAAGAACCTACCTCACATAAAGACGCTGTGAATTCACCCGAGAAGGACCAGTGGAATCAAGCCATGGACAACGAAATGGAGTCTTTAAAGGCCAATGATGTGTGGGAGCTAACTACGCTGCCGCCGGGGAAACAGGTTGTGGGCTCAAAATGGGTGTACAAAAGGAAGACCGGTGAAGATGGTGGTATTCGGAGATACAAGGCCAGATTAGTTGCTCAAGGATTCAACCAACAATGGGGATTAGACTATGATGAAACATTTTCCCCTGTGGTAAGGATGAAATCATTCTGAACACTGGTCGCTATGTCTAGTCAGCATGATCTTCACATGCATCACGTCGATGTGGCAACTGCGTTTCTTAACGGGATATTAGAAGAGGAGGTGTACATGAAGCAGCCTGAGGGCTATGTCGAACATGGACAAGAACGCCTTGTACGTAAGCTGAAGAAAAGTATTTATGGATTCAAACAGTCACCACGCTGTTGGAATACAGCTCTACATGCTCACCTGGAAACACTATGAACTTTCAGCAGTTGCAGTCAGATCCATGTATCTACAAGTCCAAAGCTGCAGGAGAAGATTTTTACATCGGTGTATATGTTGACGACATGGTTCTAGCTGGACATGGGGAAGATCGAATCAAGGAAGTAAAACGGATGCTATCATGCAAATTTGCCTTGAAAGATTTGGGAATACATATTTTCTGGGCATATCAGTCATGCAGAATCAAGATGAGCTCACTACCTGGATGGGACAGCCTGCCTATGTTCGAAAAGTACTTGAAAAATGGAAGATGAGTGACTCAAAACCAGTTGGAACACCCGTAAGTCCAGGAAGTTATCTTATGAAGGCTGCAGAAGATGAAGAGGCTATGGAACAACAACAATATCAGTCTCTTGTTGGTAGTCTAATGTACCTGTCAGTCTGCACACGGCCAGATATTGCTTATGCTGTGAGCTACCTGGCAAGGTTTTGCAGTAAACCTAATCGAAGTCACTGGACAGCTGCTAAGCGCGTTCTGAGGTACCTAAAGGGAACTACTGATTATGGTATCTGCTTCATGAAGAGTGAATCTGACAAGTGTATCGGTTTTTCCGATGCAGACTGGGCTGGAGATCAGCAGGACAGGACGTCGACGTCTGGTTATCTTTATAAGTTGGCAGGTGGACCTGTGTCTTGGAAGAGCCAAAGGCAAGGATGCGTCGCTTTGTCCACGGCAGAGGCTGAATATATGGCTCTTTCCTGTGCAGCACAGGAGACCATTTGGTTGAGAAGACTACTTTTCGAACTCGGTTGTGAACTCGAAGGACCAACTGTGTTAATGGAGGACAATCAATCATCAATTGCCATGGCTAATAATCCTCAATTCCACGGTCGTGCTAAGCACATAGACATTCGTCACCACTTCATCAGAGAGAAAGTCAGCCAGGGAGATGTAACACTCACTTATTGCCCCACAGGAGACATGGTTGCTGACATGTTGACAAAAGGAGTGAATCAGCATCGATTGAAGAGTTTAATGGAGTTAGCTGGCATCAAACCCGTGCCAATGTCAAGTTAGGAGACATTGTGTGAGGAGGAGTGTTGGAAATGGAATCACCCAATTCTCCTAACGATACTTACCTGAATGTTGAACCTATTACATCACCATTAATTGTTTTCTATTTTTAGACGGTGTTGATATTCCTTTCCCGTGTTTTTTGCTCACGCTTGATTTCTGTAATCATCTTATCTTTGCAGTAAATAAATCTATTGTAATCTAAAAGACACTCTCACTTAAAAGGGGAACTGTTCAACAGAAAGACGGTCTGGCTATGCTAGAAAGACGGTCTGGCTATGCTAGAAAGATGGTCTGGCTATGCTAGACAGCCGGTCTGGCTATGCTAGAAAGATGGTCTGGCTATGCTAGAAAGATGGTCTGGCTATGCTAGACAGCCGGTCTGGCTATGCTAGAAAGATGGTCTGGCTATGCTAGAAAGATGGTCTGGCTATGCTAGAAAGACTGTCTGGCTGTGCTAGAAAGATGGTCTGGCTATGCTAGACAGCTGGTCTGGCTATGCTAGAAAGACGGTCTGGCTATGCTAGAAAGATAGTCTGGCTATGCTAGACAGCTGGTCTGGCTATGCGAGAAACTGGTCTGGTAACTCTGGTGCATGCGCTTCATTCATGGGGAGACTGATAAATTATGTACTACCTTACACTCCATAGCAGCCAACAAATTATTGTTTACTTTTTATGCAATAAAAGAACATCCACCAACTCTACTTTAAAGGGCAAGCACGGTGAAAAAATTTTCCCTCTGGTAGTTTTATATGCAAATATAACCCAGGAAAAAAATTACTATCTAAAAACTCTTCACCTTGGAGATATAACCAAAAGCAGAATTACTTCCTGTTGTGGGTGTGGCTTAGCAATGATGTAGATAGGGAAACAGCTGTTTTTGGTTTGTATAGTAAGCGTATGGCTGTGGGTTTGTTTTAGTTAGCTAGCAATGTCTGATGAGTATGAGGCAGAAGAAAGCAGCCAGTATAGATCAGACTACAGCTCATCAGTTGCATACATTGGCTAGATTGAATCAGAAGTATTTGTCTGGCCCAAGACACTACACAACTGATTGATATATGAAGTGAGTACTGCAACCTTCTGGTCCCATCACCCGATAATACAATACATATTTGGCGACATTGATAGCTGTATCAATGGAATTATCCTCCTGCATGTTACCCATGGTTGTGTACCAGTCAATTTGTCACATTTCAACTTACTGACATCTCCAGTATTCATGGTCACATTGAAGCTATGGTGGCAGACAGCCTCACACTCTGGTGGAGGCACGAGTGTCCATGTCTTCTTGCCCTTGAGCTGAGCCTGCCACGATGACAGCTCAACTTCATCAATCTACACAAAAAGAGAGAAGAGAGAAGAAGTAACCATACAGTTGCAGAAGTAGCACTGTCTTGTCCTGAAAGTGATTTAATTGTACTTCTACTTCTGACCATTAAACTAATAAATTAGATCATTGAACAAACTAAAAGTTGTTTGTTTTCCTCTTTTGTCAGTTTACTAACTGAGCAGGCACACAGTGCTTGCACATCTGTCCAAAACAAACCATCACATTATCAAAACTCACATGCAGTTGTGCTCCAGGTCCTGGAGATCCCATGAAGATCCATGAGGTATGCACATCTTCACCAGTACCAATGGCTCTTGGAATAAAAGGAGGCACACCCACATGCTCCCGCAGTGACTCTCCAATCTCCTCATCAGCAGTACTCCTGCAAATGTAACATGACTATAAGAATACAAATGTGACTTGTACCAATAATTATATTCAGTTGTGCCAGTCTCTGGAAATGGCTTGATTTGTCTGTAGACTTACCATCCTATATACCATTTCTCTTTAGACATGCTGGCCACATCATCAGGTAGAGAAAACAGATGATGTAGGTCTTCAACGTTTGAGTTATACGAGAAGAACTGGCCAGAGCTAGTGTCTTCATCAAGAGAAGATGGCGCTGAGAGGTACAAGTTTTTGAAGTATTCATAAGAAAAAACTTTAATGGCAGACCAATGAAGCACAGCTCCTTCCACTAGGATAGGCTTCCCATTGTAGGCATAGTTCTTCACAAACTCCTCTTGACTGAGGTTGGAGAGTCTGGGGGCACCAGTCACACCTTCACAGATGCTGCAGTCCACTAATGGTGCAACTGCTTCTGTCAGTGGAAACACTTCATTGGCAAGACAAGGAGACCAAACTGCTAGCTTGTGCAGTGGATACAAGGAAATGCACAAAACAAGAATAATAGGATACCATTTGAAAAGAAGAGTATTCAATAGAATAAATTGTTTTGTATTACAGTCACAAGATTCTTCCAAAGTGTCATCCGTCTTCTTATCGGCAGGTAAATAGCCTTTATCTTCCAAATAAATGTTCAGATCATTGTCTGTTAGCCCCTTCTTTCTGGCCTTGTCTAAAATTTTACGCAAGCCCCTAATCACGTTCTCGTTCTTCATCGTCGCGTTACCTCTCTTCCATCCAGCGCACTGCTGAATTAGGAGATGTGCTGGCAGTATTTAATTTTACAGCACGAGTACATGTGCGCATGCGCAGTTTAACTCGTTTTGTCTCTGGTCCTGTTTTTTTGTTTTGCCTAATACAAATCTGCGATAGGCAAGGGGTCGCATCCAGCAAGATCAATGATGGGTTGACTTAGGTTATTATTCCTATGCTAATTAGTTAGTAGTATAGCTGTATTATAGCTATGTTTTTTTAACTATAAAATTTTATAATTTTAGGTGGCTTTTGCTGCCGGTTTTGCTGGTGTCATCAAACAGCTCGCTACCAGTCTAAGGAAAATTAAATACCAAAATTATCTGTTACTAGTTTGGAGTAACAAAAGCAAAACTGGTTATAACAAAAATGAACCTATAGCTAACTAGAATTTGTTTCCTAGTGAGATTATGCACATGAAACTTTGAGCCCATTCATAATTTCAGCCAGATCTAGTTAACTACTATGGCTGCACAGTACAAAGCTTTTCAAGGTAGCTAGCTAGCTATACCTAATGTACAACCCATTAATTCAGAATAAAATGGAAATAGCTAGTCGGACCTCGTTCAACGGACCTTCCGAAAAACGGACAACCACGGTACAGCGGACAAACACAAAAGTACGGATGGATTTCCTATTGAAAATTGTATATTAGGAGCTTCCGAGATGCGGACCTTCCGAGTTCCGGACAACGGACAGAACAGAATTCCCACTATTGCTACACCATACAAAAAGTGCTTCACTTAATGGACATTCATTGACACATATCAAAATTTACTACAGTTCAGACAATTTTAATGAATCAACAACGATTTCTAACCCGCAGCCCAGTCACGCGTAGCCAGACTTTACCAATCGCTAAAGCGGGAAAGGGGTGGACCCAGGGCAAGTTGTGCTTGCACAACGTACTCTCGGTGTGCATGATATTATTATATAAGTGCGACCCCTTGCTCTAACTTCCCGAATGAAATTCAGTTAAATTGCTCCATAAATGACTGAGATAAGGAATCCAGCTTTTTTAATCAACAGGAGGAGAAGATGATAATGATGGTGACAACCCATTTGCTCCTTCACCAAAGTTGAAGAGCTTCAAAGAAGCAATTGGAATGTAAGCTCATATTTGGAGCCCATGGCTACATAAAAGAAGTTAGAGAGTAAGGAACAACTCTAAACAGTATTGTGAACTTAAAATTTTTTTGTTAAAACAGACTAATTGATGTGAATTTTTTTTTTTGTTCAAAAAAGCCAGTATACTATGCATGTTCTATTATTTTATTTATTTTTCACTCCATTCATATAATCTAATACACTTTGTACAATCAAATATTAGATAAAACAGTCAAAAAGTGATGGTTTCCGAGAAGGGACAGCTTCTCAACAATGGACAAAACTGGTTTTCCCATTTTGTTCAACTGTAGCAGGGGAGTAAGTATGTCCACGGTTGAGTTGGCGCGACCGCAAATGTGGCAAAAGAGGAATGCACTTGGCGAAACCGGAAACCAATTAAGGTCACATGACGGTAGCTCAAACACACCCTAGTTATTACTCATCAAGTCCTTCCATATGCGCGAGAGCTAGAGACTTAGAGAGAGTGCGACCCCGAGTGCGATACTCAGAGCGAGAGCGATACCAAGTGCAATACTGAAAGCGACACCGAGTCCGGTGCTCAGTGCGAAATCGACATAGACTACCAATTCATGGTAGCATCGAGGACCAATATCTGAATAGTTCACCGATTATTTTAACTAATAATTTTGTCCATGTTTGGCGCTCCATAATCTAGCTGGGTAGGAGGTGCGCCGCACTTCAGGTGTTATTCACTCCACCGAAATTGGAAGTCTTCCATTAGACAACCGCGTGAAGGAAAATTTGCCACACCTACTTATTTGGTCACATGACCTAAGGCTTAGAAGGCTATTCGGCGTTGGGGGGGAGTAAGAAAGTGTTTACACGTTGGAGGGAGTAAGAAAGTGTTTACAGGTTGGAAGGGGCAAAGAAGCCAATAATCAATCATGGAGGGGATGAATATGGGACGGAAGAATTGGTGGAATATCTTCTTTCTGGGCATGGGGTTTATGTTACTCTTTACTGCTTTCCAGACCAGCGCATTCGTTCAGGTGGGTCAATGTGTGAGGGTGGACTGCTAGAGGGTTTGTCCTAACAGCGTCCTTGATCTTTTGTAGCTCTGCCTTAGTAGCAGAGCATGATCACTTTGACCTAAACACAACTATTTTTAAAACTAATGACAAGGACCTACAAGGCAACCCAATGAATAGTTGTAAGATCTTCGTTTAGAATAGGCATTGAAGCAAGCAGTAAAAACAACTTGTGCTTGATTAGTAATCGTCCTGATATGCAGTGTGTTTAAATAATCATATTTGGACCTACTAATCATCCAATCATAGATAAGATAATCTTTATAGAGCACTTGTAGCTGTGTTGATCCATGGGTGTGCTCTAATATGCGGTGTTGGATGTGTGTGTTCATAGAGTGTTACAATAGACAGTTTCTTGAGTCCAACTTGTGTTAAACACCCCAACAACACCGCCAAGATCATCGATGTGAGTCTTTACACACACATACACACATACTTACATGCACACACATACCTTCACATACATATGTACACATATACACTACTACTCATGCTCATAGTTGCTTGCATCTACCCACTCAACACATGTCATGTACTTGATTGTGTGTGTGTGTTTATTCTATTCAGGGTGGTATTCCTATTACTGAATCTTTCTCAAGTAAGTAAAAATGCTTACAAATACATTTGCGACATATGACATGTGTGTGTGTGTGTGCGTGCTGTAGAGCTCATTGGCTTGATCAGGTAAAGTATGAACACACCGGAATGCTATTATGTTCAGCTGTGTGTGTGTGTGTGTGTGTGTACGTAGTCTTGTCATCATCTATTTGATGGTGGGTGTAATGAACTGGGTCTCGGTGCCTATAGTGGCAGTATTTGGTGCCAAGTGGTCTATGGTCATATCTGGAGCTCTCTATGTGTAAGAATTATATTCCCCATCTTATCTCTGCCCTATCTCTATCCTGTCCCCTATCTCTATCCTGTCCCCCATCTCTATCCTGTCCCCCATCTCTATCCTGTCCCCCATCTCTATCCTGTCCCCCATCTCTATCCTGTCCCCCATCTCTATCCTGTCCCCCATCTCTATCCTGTCCCCCATCTCTATCCTGTCCCCCA
>WLWI01000936.1_pt1 | contig 25678 bp, 13 predicted proteins | sample 6701501 | NCBI WGS metagenome assembly WLWI01 (sample SAMN12718690, study PRJNA515312) | sponge metagenome | isolation source: marine sponge | host: Mycale hentscheli | place: New Zealand: South Island, Marlborough, Capsize Point | collected 2014-11-01 | reverse complement strand
GTGATATTTAGTAGTATTTGTAATTACTTTAAATCCAGCGGCGCAACGCAGCCAAGACAGGCTGAGCTCTGGCGCCCGCCCCCCCCCCCCCCCCCCCCCCCCCCCCCCCCCCCCCCCCCATTCCCACTTCTTCCCCTACCCCATCAATAATTCAAAAGTTTAATAATTTTTATTTGGCACACTTTACATGGTTTATATTCTTATACAGCACATACATTTTGGTGTATTTTGGTGTATGTATCAACCTTAAAAAAACTATTTCAAATCACTTCTTGACATTGGCTGTTAGTTCTGCCTATTGTGAGCATATATTTTCTGTATTCTGCATGGCAGAAAAAGAGACTGTTCAAATTTTTAACCATTCTCTTTCAATCATCGTCATTCATTATTGGTTTTTCTCTATTCGCTGGGCAATGGTGAAGTTGAGATTGGATTATGGACTATTTTGGAGTAAATGATTGAAAACAGTTTCATGTCTTATAGCTTAATCAGTAATGAATTGCTGCTTATTTAAACATAATTTGGCTGAAGCTGGCTCCTCCAATTTTTAAGCTAACTCTTTTATGAACTGCTACATTACTATAGCATAGCCACATACATACTTAACTGTACATGTAGGTGTAAATTGAAGTTGTGGTTGAGGATGTCGTAATATTGGACTGGGCCCTCCATCATTTTTTGTTCAGTTATGCCACTGAGCAAGTAAATTTGTCTAATATACATCAGGCTGACACACTAGCTAATGTGCAGACATAATGATAAAATAAAAAACCACAATTTCTGCATTATCAGTCCAAGAAGAGTACAAATTAAATACTTTGTTCTTTTTCAGAAGAATTATGAAGACACATCTCAAGCTGAATATCGAGAATTTACTGGTGAGTATATATAAGCATAAATATTACATATACATATTTATCTTTCATTGTCAATCAAATTCACTTGTCATAATACCAATCCAGTGACCATAATCAGTGGGAGGATATAGTACTCAAACTAGACAATGACAACAGAATCCAATTGCTTAGACAATTCAAAATATGTATATTTTGATTTTTTTCTCTAGGGTTTTACAATGCTATCACCACCTAGTACCCTATAGATAAATCAAAGCAAACTTATCATAGTATGAGTAATAGCATGGGTAACCGTGCTATTCGGGATTAATAACATGAGTAACGCGATTGAAATAGCACGAGGCGAAGCCGAGTGTTATTTCAATTACTTTACGAGTGCTATTGATCCCTAATAGCACAGGTTACCCGTGCTATCACTCGCTAATAGTAGGCCAGCTTTTAAAAAAGTATTTTGCAATTGTAGCTACACTGTTTTGTTCAGTCACTATTTCCTTATTTCAGGTTTCGCTTCCGCTGGAACTTTGTTTCCAACGTACGACCCCTCCTAATCTGTTGTAAAACATTCCGTCTAATACGGGTAGTTCTGTGGTAAAGAATGACATTGTCTCCAACTAGAAACTATTCAAACTGTACGTTTCCAAGGTTAACGCTGCATGCATGCGCACTTACCCGCACTATTTCACTTAGCTACCGAGGTATTTCACTTAGTTTCCACTTGGTTACTGAGGTATTTCAATTAGTTACGCGCTATTTCACTTTCCCCGTGCAATTTCAATTGAACAGCGATTTTTTCCCATTCATTTTTGAATGGGCAACTTACGTGTCGTACTATTATAATAGTTATTTCAAGACATGTTTACTTTGATTCATACATTTACCGCACACCTAGTGAAAATTAGCATGCTAGTTCTCTAAATCTTTCTCATTTTATTTTCTAGGGGTGGTTCAATGAACCCCCCCCCCCCCCTCCCCCCCAATAATAATATGTCTATATATATATATATATATTCCAAGCTAGATACCTTCACAATGTTACTTTTAGGTACTTGACCAGTGAAATATTTTACAATATCATTATTATCTGTATTGGCAAGCTTATTACCCTTAAATGCAGCTAGTATTATATCAGCTAGCCTAGCATTCCAGTTTTCAGTGTTTTTTACAGCTACCTTTCTATAAAAGCCATACCTTACCACCCAATCCATATCAACTTATTAGTTTGGGTTATTTTAAATGTATTAAAAAAATTTTTTTGTATTTTCCTCTTTGGTTAAAGATTTTCATATAGCGAAAGGTCATCTTAATGAGCCAATTCATATGGAAACAATGACAAATGGATTCTACAGCACAACCCAGACTCAAGATAAAGTTCAATTCACAACTTTGACACTAAATGAAATTCCACCCACAATCCAGGCTCAAGATGAAATTCAAGCCACAATCCAGATCGAAGTTCAAACCACAACGCAGACTCAAGATGGAGCTCCAATCAAACCTCAATTTCAAGATAGAACTCAAAACACCACCAAAACTCCAGATAAAGTTCATACCCAGGCTCAAGATAGAGTTCAAACCATCACTCCAACTCAAGATAAAGTTTTAACCCTGACCAAGAATCAAGATGAAGTTCAATTAATCACAACCAAAACTAAAGATGGAGTTCAAACCATGGCAAAGATGCAAGATAGAGTTCAAATCACAACTCAGACAAAAGATGAAGTTATAACCGCAACCACAAGACTTCTAAACACAGCCACAAATCAAGATGAAATTCAAAACCAGGCTTTAGATGGAATTCCAGTTACAACTGAGATCCAAGATGGACCTCAAACTGTTACCCTTACTCAAGATGAAGTTCAAACAATGACTAAAACTGAGACTGAAGGTGATTTTCAAACAATGACCAATACTCAACCCACGACCATGAATCATCAAGTTCAAACTACAAACAAGACTCAAATTGGAGGTCAAACGAAAACTCGGACCCAAGAAGGAGCTTTTACCACAACTGAAACTCAAGATCGAGTTCAAATTATTATCAAATCTCAAGATAGAATTCAAACCCAGGCTCAAGATGAAGTTCAAGCCACAACATGGACTCAAGAAGGGAGCTTAAGCAAACCTCAAGATAGTGTTCAACATACTACCACGACTCAAGATAAAATTAAATTCCAGGCTCAAGATGGAATTCAAACTACGACCATGATTGAAGATGTTCAAACCGCTACCCTGACTCAAGGTGGAATTCCAATCATCAGAAAAACTCCAGATGGAGTAGTTCAAACCGCAGCCAAGACTGAGAATCGAGTTCAAAGTAAGTCCAAGACTCAACATGATGTTCAAACCACAACCTTAAATTTAAATGCAGTTCAAGCCACAGCCAAGACTCAAAATGAAATTCAACTCATAACATGGACTCAAGATGGAGCTCTAATCACAACTACGATTCAAGATAAAGCTCAAAGCACCACAAAAATCCAAGATAAAGTTCAAATCACATCCAAGACTCAAGATAAAATTCAAACTACACCCCAGACTAAAGATAGAATTCAAGTTACAACTGAGACTCAAGATGGACCTCAAACTGTAACCCTAACTCAAGATAAAGTTCAAACAATGGCTAAGACTAACTCTGAAGATGATGTTCAAACAATGACCCAGACTCAAACCACAATCACGAACCAAGATCAAGTTCAAACCACAGACAAGACTCAAAGTGGAGGTCAAACCAAAACTAGGACCCAAGAAAGAGCTCTTACCACAACTGAAACTCAAGATAGAGATCAAATTACTATAAAACCTCAAGACAGAATTCAAACCCAGGCTCAATATGGAGTTCAAATCACCACCCAGACATCAAATGGCGTTAAAACCACAGCGTTGACTGAGGAAGGAGCTCTAATCACAACTCAAACTCAAGATAGAGTTCAACATACTACCAAGACCCAAGATAAAATAAAAAACCAGGCTCAAGATGGAGTTTATACCCCAACTCATGATGGATTCCAAACTACAAACAAGACTCTAGATGAAGTTCAAACCACAACCTTAACTCTAAATACAGTTCATGCCACACCCAAGACTCATGAAATTCAAACCATAACCCAGACTCAAGATGGAGTTCTAACCACAACCAAATCTCAAAGTAAAGTTCAACACACTGACAAAATCCAAGATAAAATTCAAATCACAACCAAAACTCAAGATGATATTCAAACTACACCCCAGACTGAAGATGGAATTCAAACTACAACACAGATTCAAGATAATGTTCAAACCCAGGCACAAGATAGAGTTCCAGTCACAACCCAAGCTCAAGCCACATCCAAGATTCAAGATAAAGTTCAAACCACTACTAAGACTCAAAATGGAGATCAAATCACAAGCAAGATTCAAGATGGACTTGAAGCAATATCCAAGACCATCTCAAGTAAGATAGGTAGTAAGATAATCAAATATATGTTGACTATTTTTTCATTGCTCGATGTATTACGAGACTTAGATAAAGTTCATAAATATTTTTTCTCTTTCAGTTAGCCATTAGTGTATACAAAGGAATAATTAATAAAAATGTACAAGTGGTGGAAAGAAATATCCTATATACAGTTTAAATGTGAATGCTGAATATTACTCCATTAATGTTTCATAGGATCTCTCAGCACCACACTTATTTATCTTAAGTTATATGTATTGAAATACAGTTTCTAGATTTAAAGTGACTGTATCCCTTGTTATCAATATTTAAATAACTTTTGTGTGACCCAGATCTAAGATAAATGTTTAACTCTGTACAAAAAATGTCATGATTGTATGTATCTCGATCTAAATTAACGTGTCTGATTTGGATGTCTCTAACCATTGGTAGTGTATTTATACTCATTGATTCACAGTATTTTTGATTGAATCTTGTATCAAATGATACAACATGTATCATTTGAAAATAGAGATAAATTTTCAAGAAATGAGGGGGTCTATATCTGGAAGAACATTAGTGCTGTTTTTTTATAACGTTTTAGAAAATGTCCCTATTTGTATGATTTCAAGCTGTCTCCTGAAGTATACAATTAATATTTATTCAATTTTTTCCAGTGCAAAGTTACAAGACATTGTGATTAGCTACCTTCTTATGAAAGTATCTTATATACTTATGATATTTTAACAGTCCGTCAACTGTGGGCATGTTAGCATAAAGCTTATTTTAGCACCTCCAAGTAATATATTTTGTCTACAGCCTTGCAATGAGATTGTCTTCAGGTTAAAAATTATATGAAATTTAGTCTGCATTTTTAATATATTAATTCATACTACTCAGGTATCATGACTCCAGAGAAGAGTGACTTTTCAAGTGATGTGACAGCAGCAATAATGCAAAAAAAGAGCATCAACAGAAAAATAGCCAACATTCTCCTGCAGGGACTTCCTGGGTCTGGCAAAACGTCATTGCTGGATCGCCTGCTGAACAAACCATTTCGTGCATTCTATTCCTCTACTGGAATTAGTGAAAAAATAGTATTAGTTGAAATAGACCCCTCCTCCACACATACTACAGTTCACGCCTGTGAAGACAATAAGTGGAAAGTCACAGACTTTAAAGAGTCAATGGTTTCTCAACTGGACAGTTGCAAGGGGTTTATTCCAAATTCTGTTCGTGAAGAAGTATTACAGCATAGCATGCCTGAAAAACATCCACAGTTGGATACTAATGAATTAGCATCTGACATTGAATGCCATGTGAGAGAAGTGCTTGCAAAGCACAATGTGAATAACATTGCTGATTTGCAGAGAAAAAGTTCAATTTATATCAGAGATACTGGTGGACAGGTGGAATTTCAAGAGAGCCTTTCCCTTCTGATATTTGGTCCATCTATATTCATCTTTGTCTTGAAAACTAACATAGATATCCATGATAAGATCAAAATCCAATACAGATTGACCAATAGAGAAATTATCAATCAATATGAATCTACAATTTCTACAATGGATGCCCTCATTCAATTCCTAACCAGTGTATCTGCCATTCACACCACTGAAGAAGGTGTATTTCAAGTAGATGGTACTTCTGTGTGCCACAAACCTATAGTCTTTATAGTAGGTACACACATTGACAAGCTTGGTTTAGAGCCTCAGTCTAAACTTAAAAGCATTAATAATGCCTTGTTTAACATGATTCACGAAAAGAAATTCAATCATTTGATCCACTTTCCAAATAGTCTTGTGAAAGTAATGTATGAGGTAGATAATACTAGTCAAGATGATTCAAGTTTTCAAAGTCTTCGTTCTGATATCAACCAGTATATCAAAGATAGAGACAAGTTCTTGGTTAATTTTCGTGTAAGCTTTCTCCTTTTCAGCCTTGAATTGAACAACATCAAGCAGACTGTTTTATCAATGGATGAATGCAAAAGGTTAGCAGCAAAGTTCAATATTGAAGATAAGGAGATTGACTCACTTCTACACTTTCTACATTTCAGAGTAGGAATAATTCAACACTACAATGTCCAAGGAATCTCAAAAATTATTATTAAAGAGCCTGATGTTTTGTTTAAAAAGGTTACAGAACTCATACTGAAGACGTTCTTGTCCTCTGGATCTATTCCATTGAGTCAACAAGAAAGTTTTTGCAAGAAAGGCATTTTAGATATTTGTACCTTTGAGAGCCTTTTGAGCAAGGAAGATCAAATTACACCTGAACAGTTTCTTTTGTTTCTTCTTCACCTTCGTATAGCAGTTCCTTTCACAGACAGGAGTGGATTGAAGAAATATTTCATTCCTTTAATTTTGAACCATGTCCCAAAGTCTCCACCATCAGAAAGAGTGTACTCTGATATTGCTCCTCTTGCTATCACTTTCCAGCTTGGTCACTGTCCTAAAGGTCTCTTTGGTATGCTCATTTCTTATCTCCTGAATCCAGAAAGAAACCAGGAGCTCACTTTTGACTTGTTGGAAGACCGCATATATCAAGACCAAATATCTCTACAAGTAAGTTCCACTGAGGATGTCGATCAAATCTGCCTCAGAAGTTTCATTTCTCACCTGGAAGTTAGTGTAACCTTAGAAAATCCTTCAAATAACTCTGCAATGTATGCCCCTAGGGCAACTACTCCTAATGAAGTCTGTAACAACATTCGAGTAACATTAGATAATTGTATTGAACTATCACTAAAGAAGCTTCACTACAGCTGTGACAAAGTGGGCGCTGCATTTAGTTTGACATGCCCTCAGGAATGTGGCTTACTGCATGAAGTAAAGAAGGGAAAACATTCTCTCTATATGCGCTGCAGAAAACATGGCAAGCTGATAGTTCCAGCATCTGGATGTCTATGGTTTAAAGAAGGTAAATAGTATTATATAGTTTAATAATGTACACCACAGGATATTTATATGTAGGTAATTCTGTATCTTCATCTCCGTCACAAACAGAAATGGATTCTGCTCATATTATGTCAAGTAAGTCCATGCATAGCTATGAATAAAATATACATTACTGTTATAAATTATTTATTACGATCTTATAGGCAACAAATCAATGGAAATTTTAAGTTCAAAAGGAAAATTTCCAAACCAGCATACATTCAGTGACAACAGTTCGTCAGTGATGACTCAATATCCAACAACATTAGTCGCTGTTGCTTCCATAGGTAACTCAGTCTTTATTGTTTTAACTGTTCATCATTGCCTGCCATATGAATTTCAGATCTTGAATTTTCTTTAAGAAATTTGACATTCCTAGAGTGGACAGACAAAGATGGCCAGCCACAGACTCTCAGGGTGAGAGATGAAATGAGTGCCAAGTGGGAAGATGCTGGAGATTTACTGGGACTAGCTCCAGCTCGCTTACAAGGCATTGAAAGCCATCGTCGGGGAGATGTCAGGCAGTGTTGTCGAGATGTACTAATAGACTGGATAAAAGATGGATCTCCTCATTATTCTTCAACTTGGAAGGGATTGATAAAATTACTTGAACACGTGAAACTTTGGTCAACCACAAACACCTTAAAAATAGCTCTAAAGATGTCTTAAAGTGTGTTTTTATACCTTTCAATAATGTTTTATAGTTTATATTCTTTTTACTACTGTTTACAATTACCAAGTGAGTCAAGTGTATTATAATTCAGTCATTCTCGGTTGAAATAATTATCAAATATTTTCACTTCTAACAGCCAATACAATGTTTAATTAAAGCTTAACCCAACACATTGCGACTTCTTTGGGAGTCCTTTTCAGGGGTCAATGAGATCAAACTCTCTGTGATGATTTATAAACACAATATACAGCAAGATAACTGTTGGGCATGCTTACTGTTTAATATATCCTCAGGGGTGTTTGCATGCAGCATAGATAGCCAGCATCCAGGAAGGGTACTTACTTTAGCTTTTCCCGAGTAATAGTGGCTTCCTTAGTATATACATTGGGTAAAGGGTCTTTCAATGCCATCGGTTTTATTTTATTTTTATTTTTTTATTTTTATATATTCCTGCAAAATAGCAAAGGGTTTGCCAACTAGCTTTAGCAAGCTAATACTAAGGCTACCCAAAATACAACAACAGCAACAAAACAAGAAACAAAGCAAATAAGGAATGATACAAACGAACAGTGAGCTACACCTGTAGAAAGAGCTTTAGGTGCCTCTTGATGCTAGGTAAGAGGAGAGACCCACCAAGCTCTCAGAGAGAGAATTCCAGAGGGGGATGGAACTAAGAAAAAAGGAGGAACGGTGAGAACATACGGAGGGAATGAGGATAGGACAAGAATTGGGGAGGTGAACAGAAGAATAGGGGTGGAAGGTGAAAACAGATTGGGGGATGATTGAGATGCCAGTTAGTAACCCATCATAGAAACTTTGGGACCTCAAAAAAGAAAGCGTTTCCAGGAAATATCTCACAATTTGGAGCCCAAGTTTCAAGTAAGAATTTCTTAATGATGTAGCTAGTATCAGAAGAAAGTGGGTCAAACCTAAAAACCCAAATATTGAGCGAGTCTGCCTAGTTAGATAACACTGTATTGTTACTATATTTTAGTTCATGCAAAAACATTATAAGAGCAGTTGATCATTAATTTTAGCAAACAAATACAAAATTACTCTCTTACGTGAGTAACTTCTGTACTATCAAACTTAACCGTTCCTTTCTGGAATTGTTTCTACGCGCGCGGAAAAATCTAATGGTCGACCGCAGAATAGAGCAGAGGGACTCGAACAGTATATCTTAAATCTAATATAAAGAAAAAAAGCTATTAATTTCTACTGACTCCATGTATCACTTACTGTGGGCAGTTTGAAGCATCCGATGACAGTTATCGCAGGCAAAAAAAATTTCAGCTAGATGGTCTAGAGTTCGGCACTGCATTGCTCAAATCGACCTTGTCTCCCAGTAGTCCAGTTTTAAGGTAAAGACTTCCTTAGTGCAGCTTTCTTGAAGAGTGAGAGGCTGGAAAACCTGTGGCTGCTTTGAATCAGATGTTGGCTTTTCTATGTTGACGTATTTTGGGGCATTCAAGGGGTTTCTAGCACTCCATGGACATTCATACCTCTTCAAATCTGTCAAGTTCTTCAATTGCATCAATACACTCGGAAGGCAGGTAAAAGAATTGTATTGTAGGTCAAGAGTTTCCAAGTTACTGCAACAGGAGAGTGTAATAGGCAGAGTTTTTAAAAGGTTGGTGGAAAGATTCAACAATTTAAGCTTCCTCAAGCTTCCCACAGAGCTGTGTAGACGGGAGAGTTGGGATGAAGTGATGGACAATGATTCCAGGTTCTGAAGGCCCCAGAACTGTAAGTACCTGTGGAATTCTGGAGGTAAATTCTCTATACGTAATTCGCATAGTGAAGACATTTGTATTATGTAGTTAGTCAGTTTCGCATCTGTAGTTTTGAGAACATGCCAAGTCAATATTTATATATGTTACAGAGTTTTAAGCCTCACATTTGTCATGGTGTTCTAATGAAAGGACAATGGAACGCTTTAGCTTCAATATTCTTGTCACACTCAATTTCTTCAAATTGGAAAGTGACTCTTTTTGATTTTGCAGCAAATTCCAGGTAAATTCTTCATAGTCAAAATCCTATTTGTATTAAAATAAATACAAACATATTATATAAATAATCTGCAGGTGTAGAATGGTAAAATCCAATTATATATTAAAATTATACCGTATCTGAAATCTCTTCTCCTTGTTTATTCTCAGGGATAAATCCAGTTGGGTTTAAGCAAGATTTTAAACTGGAAAAATCAATTATTAGTTCATCTTGTGTCTCTAGGTGTGACTGAAGCTGCTGGGTGAACCTATCATATTTCTCACTTGGACATGAATCATTTTTTTGATTCACACCAGTAATTTCTTCCACTTTCTCAGTCACCGACATTACTCTAACGTCGCTGGCGGGGAGAATCGCTTATATAGTCCAAGCCGAGTCTATTTTTAGCCGAATATGCCCTAAAAATAGATTATAGGCCAGCCAATGCTATTTATAGATATGCCCGCGATCCCTTTCCTTGATTCGGTAAAGGGTCTGGCTATAACTGGACTAGGGTAGGTCAGTCTATCGTAGCAAAATATTTTACTTCATAATTATTGGTAATACTAATAGGGCCTTTGAAATTTTAAGACATCCATTGTTGTACCAACCCATGCACCTAAATAGAACAACCATTGCCATCATGGATTACATAATGAAAGATACGAGTAAATGATATGTGAGCTCAAGTCGATGCTCGTAGGCTCATTCCCGTTCTCCCCGGCATCGTTCCCGTTCTCCCAGGTCTTGTTCCTCTCACCGTCGAAGAAGCTAAGGAGGAGAAGGAGAATAGTTTTCTTCTTCGTCTTACTCTTATTCAGCTGGGGAATGGTGCTGCATAGGAGTTGGGTGTAATCGCTACAAACCCAAAATGGTCAAGGTTAGATTATTTTTCTCCTTTCTTTTTTTTTTTAATTTTTTTTTAATTTTTATTATTATTATTATTTTTTAATATAGCTATATATTTTTATTTTGAGATGTGACTTCTACAGCTGAAATAGCAAATATTATTTATTTGTGGCTTTATTATTAAGTGCAACTGATAAATGCAGGCTCCTTCGTTTCAATCTTTTTCTGTCCATTTTACTATAGGCCTTAGTTCCATTCACAGACTGCCACCAGTATGTGGCTATATCTGTGAGGCATGAGAAAACTTATGTATAGTTAGGATTGACTTAAATTTGCTTAGCTGGGCTTATTATGTTGTAATTTGTAGAATAGCAATAGATATTTATTAGAGGACTGGAATGTATTTTTAAAAAAAGATGAACGTTTTTACAGTCGAGGGTCCGAAGAGAAGACACTTTTGTGCAGCAATTGTCCTTTATTCAGAGACTATCCTCTGTAGAAGGTTTGTTTTTTATGGTATTATTGCCAAATGCAATTCAGGAACTGGACAAATAATATGAATTATAAGGAATATACACACACTGCATGTTATATGTAATTACAAATGAGATTCCTTATTCTTCAAAATTTTACTTATTCATGTTTTAAAATATTACTTCAAGAGATCTCAGTGAGCGGCTAGGATTGATTTAAGAATTTTTATTTTCTTCTATTATCTCTCTCAAACTTACGAAAATATACAACCACTTTCAGTAGGAAGCCGTACGACATATTAATAATATTTGGTAGAGGACATTTCCTAGCGAAAAGAGTACAATTCATGAGCCCACTACATCAATTTGCTGAAGGTGTGGTCATAGTCTGTTCGTAGAAACTGAAGTTTCTGGGAGTGTGGAAATGTATAGTAAAAATATAATTTTCAATCCCTATGTATATCTGGCATTTTCCCCCTTCTCTTCTCAGGATGTCCACATCGAAGAGTACACTTATATTTTATTCCGTTTATTAAGTAATCTGTTTTAACAATGCAGCAAATAATATGTCTCATGCAAATGAAACATGTAATGCGATCTTTTCTGCAGCGTGCAGAACTCTAATTTTTATCGCTGAACTGGTAAATGATAAGTCCTAAGAGGCTTGAAACTTCAGAACCAGATTTTTTTTTTTTTTGCTGATGCTTGCAAATTTTAGAATTACAAACTGACTATACCAAGACAGAATAATGGATTTATTACGTTTGCCAGCATTCTTAATAATTTTTTTTTGTGTGTGTGTAATATTTGGTGTGACAGGTAGAAATAAATAATTGATATTATACAATTAGGAGAACAATTATGGCAAGAATTGGATGCTGTTTGTATATTTGCTGATTTACAATTACACACTAACACTAGTCTCAGGTAGCCAGACCCTTTACCTACCTTTTCAGCATAGCGGTAGGTAAAGGGTCTAGCTATGCGAGACTACACTAACACAAGAACTTATACATTGGTCAAGTACATATGTGCATAATCACAATTTCATTAAGTGTTTACACACAAATTTTAAGCACTTTCGGGTCTATTTTTTCTCACCATTTACATTTACTAAATTTTGATATTATAGCTATTTGATTATGATAGTAAATGATGTGGAACATTATTTTGCTAGCTTTTTAAGATATTTTCAATTTTACCAGTAGTGTTCAGGAAATTTTGCATCAAAATATAGCTATTTGTTAAATGAAAATATAAATTGTATTTTCTTTTCTTTTCTTCACTTCATCATGACACTATACAAGTTTAAATCATGGATCTAGAGTTGCTGCAAAGATATGTCTTATTAACGAACTTCATAGCAGCTATAGTAGGGAGCTACTTCTTATTTTACAACACATTTTTATTTTAGGATCTCACATTACACTTCACTAGGTGTAGCCTTAGGCTATGCTATATACGCAGCTGACAAGATTCAGATAGTGCATGTGAATCTATCAATGAATTAAGATGCTCAGAGGAATTATTATACAAAGGAATTACATAATATATCATGCAATTGAATGCGGTGGAACCTCTGATAGTGGACTCTCTAACTAGCAAGTAATTACCAGTAATTGTGAACTTTCTGCTAGTCACATGCAATAGAAAATCCAAACAAAACCTGAACAATATGAAGTATCAAAAGCTGATTTGGTACATCTAGAGGTGTGAACTTCCCTATGTTTAAATACAGTGAAGTCTCCGATAAAGGACACTTCGACGAAGGAACAATGTATTGATAATCTCTCTTAGAAAGACAAACCTGAAGTCCCCCAAAATTAATTCCTGTACCAAAATAATACAAATAGAATCTCCTAAAGAGGACAATCCCTCTACAAGGGACAAAATGCGCTGAATTTATATTGCTCCCAAAGTGTCCTTTATCCGGAGACTCCACTGTAACATGCTGATTAATTGAAGAAATTATACCTAGATATGCAGCCAGAGGACTAGTTTTTTTTTTGTAAAATTTGCTCTGTTGTTCAACATAGCCTATATCAGTATCTGGTAAAGTTTCCTTGCCTACAAGTAGTAAGCCATGCACCACTGCACAGAGTCATTTATATGAGTGTGCTCATGAATTAAGTCACAGATGTACTTTCTTGCACAGGCTTTATTAAAACAATATTAAAAAAAAAAAAAAAGAAAAGAAAAAACAAAACAAAAACAAAAAACAGCCTAAAATTTCTTTAAAAGCCTGTGAACACGAAAAATACATCTTATCAGATTGATTTTTGTTTTATTGAGGCATAATGTCCTAATTATCTCACTTCACATAAAACCAAATATCTTTCACTCATGTTGTTGTAATTTATATTGTATATAGCTGTGACAAAGTTGAATACAAATAGTGGTGGAGTGGTGATACTATGCAGAAATAAAATTTTTGCCCCAAAAAATTAAACAGAAAATGATGAATAAAATGATCATAGAAATGAATTACATTTGAATATGTGCCACAAAAAAATGACAGTTTTTTTCCAGCATAAAAAAGAAAAAAGAAAAAAAAAGCAAACACTCTTCCCTCCATAGCCCTTGCACACAAAAATAAATAAATGGTTTGTTGGCAAAAATGTAGTCTTTAGTCAAACCCAACAAGGGATTTCAGTTGATAAGTGCAGTAATAAAATCATCACTGGGTACATACACAAAAACTAAAAAGTCTACTTGTCCTGGTCTTAGTGTGAGCTCAAGACATTATTAGACTTCTTCCGTGGCCTGAACATAGAATAGTCATCAGGCTCCACTGACTCTGGGTCTACTTGGTATGCCAAAGCAGCCATGACCTTGTCAATGTCAAATATACCAGAAGGCACAAGAACCTACAGAGAATAAACAACCACAGTTACAATAAAGTCATTCAATTAATCCATAAGTAAAAACAAAACCGGAAGTAAAAGATTAGGAAGGAGAGCCGAGAGAACAAAAAAGTACTTGTAAACTAACATACATACATACATACCTCCACTAAATCCTTGGGATTGATTTGGTGCAGTCTGACATGCTTGACCAAAGGTGTCACCAGAGTCTTGAAGTCTGGACCTGAACAAGGACAACACAAAAAACAAACACATGAACATCATTCATACAACAAGTTGACAGCCAACCAATGAAGCCTATAATTCAAAGTTTCCTTGTATACAAATAGGGACTCTTGACGTGTGTTAAAATACTTCAGATCCAGGATCTGTCCACTCACTAAAGTGGAGGCCATCTATTCCATGCAATCATTACAGGAGTAAACAAATTCAGATCACTTTTATTATTATTTTTAATGTTAGCAACAACATTATAATATTAAAAGGGGGAAATACTGCGATAACCAAGCTCACTATCCTGTTATATTGCTTATGCTATAAATTCCACGAGCAAAATAGAACTTTCATAATCCTTCCATAGTAAAAATTTCTTCTTATGTACATGCATGGGGTGAAGGTCTCTGCATGCATGGACAGGTGAAACAGTTTTGGATGGCGACCAAGCCGACAGGAAATGTTGGCAGACGAATTCCGTATCTGAACTCATACCAGTGTTACTCACATTGGCTGCCGTGACAACCTTCCAACCACATGAAGGGCCAACACGACAAAAGGAGCACTTGAACTACTAATTACTAACTCTGTGGATGCATTTGAGACCACATTTTTTAAATTACCAAAATGGTATTTACCCTATTCTATAGCCAGCCAGGAAAGATCAGATCACAAGTAGAATGGATTAATCTACACTGATATGGCAATAGTAAACTGGTGGACCATACGGCTGCTTTCATTACAAACTTACAAACTTGTGGCTTAATCAATGCTACTTACCTCAGATAAAGAGTTCCTTATTTCTAACGCTACAACCTGAGTAACCACCTTACACACTCACCTACCACACTATACTTATTAGACTACGGCAACCTATGCCAGACTCACCCCGTGGCTTGGCGTTGACTCGTCCCCACGCGAAGGCAGCCTTTACCTTCAGAATCTCTGTCACATTAGTATCTCTTCGTAGCACCAAGTGGACCATGTTCTCTGACAGAGTGAGAAACCTCTCCGATTCAAGAAGTTCATGAGCGTTGTTGTCCACAAACTCCAAACTCTGTACAATCATTGTCTTGGCAGCGGAGAAGGCAAGATGCTTCTCTAGTTGAGACAGGATCTCACACACGCTGGTCACCGACAGGCACTTGGGCAGCTGCTCATGACACGCCTCCCTCAGGGCCATGATCTCATAATGTTCCGCCGCACACGCCAAACCCACCACATTGGCAGGCTTGATCGAGCATGCTCCCAGCATGGCGTAGTTAAGGAGCTCCATGAAAACTATTTCAGAGAAGTCTTCTACCACATACTGTAGAGGTGAAGTGAAAAAAAAAAAAAAATAAAATAAAAATAAAAATAAAAATAATTGGTAAACATTTGTCCCTTCAGTCGAAACAATCTTTTAAAAAAAAAACCCACCTCAATGTATCAATTGAAAATAATTGAAAACCAGTCTGTTACTTTAAACTGAACAAAACACAAACAAAAGTTTACCTGCTCTTTGATTTGTGTGTTCCTGGGATCATCGGCAAAGGTTGGAGTGGCACCCACACCCCCTGATGAGGTAGAGTCAGAGTTTGACTCCACCTTGCTGGCTATATTGTCAGGAACGGACATCTTTTTCTTGAGGCGGCCGATGCCCAGGATCCGAGTCCTGCGGCTGTTTGGGGGGCTCATGTACTGGTGGTTGACCGTGGGCACTCGGCGACGCAGGAGGGGGCTGGAGAGGCGGCCAATGCCACCAGAGGAAGGCTTTACCTCTTTGAACATCGTGCGAAACACTCTATATAGAGGGAAAGGGAAGAGATTAATGACCGTGTTTGAAAGTACCACGACAAAGGGCTTGAATTTTACACTTGAAAGTGTTATTGCTTTGATCCAGTCTTTTAGATCACTGAAAAGAGTGCCAGGTTTGCAGAAATACTCTGACCACAGTTCTCACTACTCCAGCACCACTAGGCCATCCTCCACACATACCACTACCTCTCAGCAATTCACACTATGGACAATTCCCATTATTATTATGTCTATACACTAATTAACTGCTTCCTAATTACACAGAAATTAGATCCAGTGTTTGTGTGTGTGTGTTTGTGTGTGTGTGTGTGTGTGTGTGTAGTGTGCGAGAGAGAGGAGGGAGGAATAGGAGCAATAACTGTGGTAGGAGCGGATGTTTTGACAACATGTTAACACACATGACAGCTTAGGAAATGCTCCATAAAAATATAATAGATTTCCTTACATCTAAGTTTGAAAACGTAAAACAGCAACTGCCGTTGGACAACAAAACAAAAAGCCAAGCTCAACAAAAACCAACAACACTTTGATATCAACAAAGTATTAATTCTCAATGCATTAAGTCATTCTTTGTGAACACAAAGCTTGGAGCCAACTCCCACTGACCACGCCCCCTCCATCCCTACCGACGGTTGGCTAGGTCATGTCTTGTAGAGTGACACAGATTTACATGAACAAGTTGTATGCTAACAACCAACGGATGCGCAATTACAGGAACAAACCACAATATCATTATGATGATTTTTTTTTGAAATTTTTTTTATCACTAGACTTCATTCTGAATACTATCAAACCAGCCTTGAGTGTGTCAGTTATTATTTACCAAGAAAGAGTGGTTGCTACCAATAACTAAACAGAAAAAAATTCTCTTGACTTTTACACAAAAAAAAATTCAAATAGAATTGATCACCCCTACTATTTACAGCATAATTACTGTCTAACACACACACATACACACCTTGATCTGCATGCCAGGATGGCCTTGACTCCATACAGAGGTATCCGATCTTCCCCAACTATGAACATGACATCTGCCAATTCGCACCCTCGCAGGGCAATGGAGAAATCTTCTGCCAGCTTGTCTGTATTAGTATACTTCTCATGTACTGGATCCAGAGGAGGACTGGGAGGTCTGTGCACGAGCAAGGGGAGGAGGAGGGAAGACAATAAGTAAATACACAAACTAATAGAATGAAAATAAATAAACTGAAGTGTCAGGGAAATGATAACATTTCAAAACGACTTGAGCGTAAATGAGCCCATTGGTTAGGTCACGGACGAGAGGGGGTGGTGGTGGTGGTGGGGGGAGGGGGGGGGGGGGGGGAATTACATTATATCCAGGGTTGTGTTGTTTTGTAAGGAGGTGGGCAAAAAAGCAGAAAAGCTATAAGGAGGCTGTGAGAACAGTTGTTATCTGTGGTGATCAACCACTCCAAGTATACAGTGTATTTATGAGGAGGGAGTTTGAGTGGCCTGATACAAATGACTGGTATTCATTAAACACTAGCAAAGCCACTAAATCAACTTTTATAGACCACAAGAGCTGTGTCAGAGGGACCGGAAGGCAGGGAACACATACACCTCAACTCATGTGATGGCGGGAGATGCCAGGAACCACTTCCACCACAACAAAGAACACAAAGATATCCCAAGGGCAGTCAGTTTCTGGTAGTGGGTAGTATCCTGTTAGAATACTGAGTAAAGTCAATCTTTTGCTAAGTCTTCACGCTGTGTAGGTGTAGTTACAAGACCTCTGGTTTCAGTAGGCCCATTGATTAACTTCCATTGTGCATGTATGGCTGCTACACTGAGAATATGCCAGACAACCCATACACTCTATAGGAAGGAAGAGCTGGGAACTGCTGGTCTGATTTAGTGTACTCCTGTCTACTACAATGCAACTGTCTGGCCTGTGTGTGTGTGTATGTGTGTATAGGTTGCCTTTCACTGTACACACTGGATGTATTGTAGACAGAGGCTGTTGCTTAGCTTCTAGAGAAATAGTGGTCTGACAGCTGATCACAGAGGAAAACATTTCACACAGGAGAAAACCTCAGCAAGGGACACACACACAACACTAGTACACACATACACACACAACACTAGTACACACATACACACACACACGCCACATTCAGAATTTTTTTTAAACATTTTGACCGCATATATCTGTTAGTGCTGTAATTCAAGGCCACACAAATCTCCTATTCAGTCCACTGCACAGGGGAAAGCTTGCCAAGGAAGACTGAGTTTCAAAGGGGGTACTGGAATCGACTCCATTCACAACCCAGCTCGACAGACTGGCTTGAATAAACCTGCACAACTTGTTGACTAACCACCAATACGGTGACTTAAGCCGTACAATATAAGCAGGGTTTCCAAGGGGGTTGGGAAGGACACTGAATTGTACATTAAGGCACTCCCAACTGATTTCAAGTACATCACAAAAAAAATGCTGTTTTTTTGCTTTTAGGCTACTGTGAAGCAACTGCTGAGTGAGATGTATTTTCTAGAATAAACCAGTGAAGAAACTACGTCATCAAATACGTATACATACACACAGACTACTGCAGCAGACATATCACTGACCTGCTGGCTCCAATGGGCAGCCAATTGGATCGCTTGAGGATCTTGCGAGGGTTTTTTCCTTGCTTGATCGACTCTTCACAAAAGGTAGAAGTAATCTCTGTCAAGAGCTGACCTCTGGACCGATTCTATTCACACATAAAGTAACAAAATAATGACCGAAGATATTGTCAGGAAACCTTTTAATAAAACTCCACACAATAAAGTATGTAAAAGAATCTTCATGATGCAGGTTTCGTGAAACCAGAATATGATCGTAATCTCTTGTAATTATTTCCATCATAAGTGACTGATAATACACTTGCTATAGAATACATTGAGCTTCCTGTAAATAAGGTGTTTGGTAATATAACACATGCCCCACAGTATCATACACGCCTAGTCAATTAATACATACATGATTATATCCTAAAGCATCCACCACACACAAGTGCTACGGTCACCAAACACACACACACATATACACTATTGCTCGTCCATATAAATTTCCTCCGGTGAGAATGTTACGGGATTCGACTCCAAACAGATAGTGGTCCCAACACACAACAGTTTCATTGTGGACCAACTTTATCTCTGCACTCACTTCCAGTTTGTGAGCATAGCTAAATGAAGTTCATAGGTCATGAGTGTTTTTTGAACCCTATTGTTTGTGTGTGCGGCTTTCAGTTCAGTACGTGCCCAAGATCAGAGTATGTTTACAGCATGTGTGCTTGATTGATTATTGCATACATGTCATGTCATGTCATCAGATGTAAGAACTGAATCACACAAACATTTGTTATTGATTTAAAAAAATATATAGTCGGTTATAAAGATTATAAATGGTGAAGTTGATTATGTCTAAATCTGAAAATGGATTGCAGTTGAATAACATTAACAATAGTTTGTATGTACGTTAGTTTAATGTAATGCAACAGAGCACCAGATTACTAATGCAGTCTTAAACATACTTGGTGAAAAGGACAACAAGCACACTTCACATTACTCACTGTGAGTTTCAGGAACCTAGGGGCGTGGTAAGAGGCTCTCTCCCCGTTCACGATTTTGGTGAGGAGCATCCGCTGGAAAGTGTGGCTGTGTGAGAAGACACACCTCTCCTTCAGGCTCGGCTGGAACGATGGCACGTTGGTCCGATGTGCCACACCCATTTTGTAGAGCGGGTGCCCATTAGATCCTGTCACGTACTGGATGACAACGTAACAGTGGATGAAGTGGGAACGTATCCAGGAGGGGTTGAAGGTCGTGCGAGCATTGTCCAAGAACACAACACAGACTATGTCATTGCCGATGTGACGTTTCTTGTTCACCTAAAAAAAGTGTTGCACCAAGAAAGGATAACTATTAATATCGCAACCCCTTCAAGAGGATGACCTCACACTGCTATGGCATAACATAAACAATAACAAAAATCTCTTATTTCCAAGGCACTAATTTATGCAATATAAAACTACTTCAATATGCTTGCTAAAAATCCAAAGTTCACCCAACACAAAGGATTATATTAAAACATCAAGGCAGACAAAGAAGTCCTATATTTTTGATTGGACATGTGGGTCTGCTAGAGGTCGATGTAGAGGGAACTTCAGTACCTATATAAGTCTTGAATACAAGTTGAGCAGTAGCTACAGAGGTATAGGGCACAAGGGAGAGGTCTCGATGGGTTTTTCAATAGCACTCTATACAACAAGCTGACAACATAGAGGGAACAAGCTGCATTGAGGTCATTATGTCTTGGAGGGGAGTATTTGTTATCGCACATTGGTAATATAATCGGTGGAAACAGTACCAACATTAGGGTTTAATGGCAATTAAGAAAAAATTGGGGCAAGCTCGAAATCTGCCACATCCAAATCTTGCAAACACAGAATAAGCTCCATTCCAATGAGTTGGAAGGGAAAACAACAACAGCTAGAAGAAGTATTCTCACTACGGTAACATCTTTCAGCGTTGTACTTGGCAAACAAACTGCAGCGTGCAGCACATCTGGAGCGTGGCTGAAACAACTGTGAAGTTTTTAGTGTGAAAAAAACCCCACAAAAATGTATAATGCAAACCAAATGCTCAGTCTTCCGTACAACCTCAAGTGTGTGCGTGCATGCACATCCATTGGCTCATCCATATCCATTGGCTCATCCATTGGCTCATCAAAAGAAAACTAACATTCAAGCCTTAGATCTTATTGCTGGAAGAAGACAGGCTAGTGAAGCCATTTAAGTAAACATAGACCAATTTTGATATCTAAGTTCAATGTGTATCTCTACAGATCTGTAAAATACTCCTGGGGAAAAAAAAATGCATCAGAGGAAAGCACTCAATGCTAATACACAAGAAAAAGAACCACTGTACCACCAATGGCATGATTCTGGACTACTCAATAACACGGCTAACAACCATTTAGAACAGACCACAGACCAGCTTGTCATGTGAACGCACACTCCAAAATAAACAAAAACAACGGAAGCTCATATTTACTTTCATAAAGCCAGAGTTGTGACTCTGATTATACAGCCGCCCGTAACATAGATCTGTATCTCCCTAAAGCAAACAGTCAAATTCCCACAACTTGGACAGGCAAGCTCCCACTTCTAAATATACCAGCACAGATAAAAATAGACAAGCACAAACATGCACTGTGGTTTAGGCCTGTGGCTAACTGAGCATGCTCCAAGAAACCCTTTCAATGGCTTGGTTGCGTAAACCTATGCGTGTGATGTGCTTTCCCTGTGACTTCACCACAACACCTCCGATGTAATATGGGAAGAGAGGCCAGCAGGACCACAAACAGAAGCTCAACATACAATTAAATACATCCAATGCACCACATGAATTTAATATTATCAATTCAGCACAGTATACATTTACTCTGCCAGTTGTAAGAAAAAGAATCAGGTGGTTGGATGACGTGAGGGAGACAATGAACTGGTACAAACACACTCACGCACACCTCTATAACATCCCCGTCCATTGTGACACCACACAATGCCTACTTCCCCTCCCGGAGGCCCCACGCCAGCAACTGTGGGGGTAGTCAATAGCCCCACTCTAAATGTTCTGATAATTACAAAACTGCTAAGAAGCACTAGATCGTGTGACCATCATAGTTGAATGATCTATCATCAAGCAACCAATCAAGCAAAGCAAAACAAACTAACATACAAAACTTGAGATACATGGTCCATAGAGAATGGACTAGACTCTGCTAAAACCATTGCCTCCTCCAATTACTACTTTAGCTCACCTGCTGTGAATCTTTAGGAGAGAAAGGCAGTAATGTTGACACATGGAACATCATCTCCAGCTCCTCGAATTTGGTATATACGCTGAGCTCTCCCGTCAAGTCTCTCTCGTTGTCCAAGCCACCTAGAAATCCCTTGAAACCATGCAGGGGAACTCTACCTCCTACAAATCAAAATGGAAACACACTATTAATGAATCAGATCCATTCCTAATGAAGAATAAAACTGGATTTCCCATGTAATTGTTGAGATAACCCAATATGTCCTGACCACAGTAACCTTGGCTGGTACCGGATTGATTGAAAGTATGCCACACATACATGCGTACTTTCATAATCACTGACTTAATATGTCAACAGATTGGACACAGACCATTCCAAGTCATCAGGAAATGACATCACAGGGGCCAGCTCACAACAATCTAATTAACACCAATTAGCTCCTCCTGATGACGACAGGCAAGTGTATGGTTCAGAAATATAAAAAAAGGTTACACTACATATAAACTGGGTTTTGATGTTCCTTGCTTCCTGATAGTAGTACACTTAAACATTTCATAATACATGTCGTGTAACTTGGCCATTGATATAGAATACAAACACATGTATCAATTCCTTTATTCTTTCTGTCCTTAGTCAATATTTGTATGCTTCTATTGCTCACCCAAAACATTCAGAAACTCGTCAAAGGGACAGCCTGGCTCATGGCGGTTGCAGAAGATGTCCTCTTCGTTCCTCTGGCCTTCTCTGACCTGTAGGACACCAACCTTGTGGTGTGCCTTCACAAAAGTCTGTAAAAAATATTAGGAATAAAAAAAAAAAATATATATATATATAAACAAAAATAAAAAAAGAATTAATACATATTGGAAAAAAAAAAAGAATTTATTCTTTGTAAAATGGAGCCTAATGTGGTGACACAGTTGCTATTAGACTTGCCTAACAATACCATCAACCATAAAGATGAGGATTATAACAGCTAAAATAAATAAGGCAGTTACTGACAAGCTCTAAGACAACTATTCTGTCTGAGCAAAACTTCCAAATGTACTGTCCAACAGCTCCCTCTGCTTCGTTGGTTGCGTCAAGACTGTTACACTATCTCTCTGAGATTCTAATAATTAAGCAATACTGAATCCTACACTATGTCTGAATGAAACGTATATTCTTTCCTAATTTCCCCTGAAAGTTGTGTAGCAATGGATTGCTAACTTCCAGAAAGCTGATGTCACTAGTCAGTTGTATGGATAATGTCACTATCAATAACTCATGGAGCTAAACTCGCACTGAGAGTTCACCTAGTGCTACTTATAACTAATTAATAGAGGTCTAACTCAATGAATACCCTTTACACAGTATATATAATCCTATTAGCCTACAGCCACCACACTATTGAAGTCTAAACCTACAGCCTCAGCTGTTAACTTTAGCTTCAACCTCACGTCTGTGTCCAAGTAAGGCATCAACTGGCTAACAATAGCACACAGACTGTGGGACAATGTGCAGCTCACTCCTCTTGCAAGTTCATGCCAGAACCAACACTAAACACCGACATATCTGAATATGGAGATAGTCTTATCTAGCCCAGTTCTAGAATAACCATTTCCCAATATGACACACCTCCACCCCCTCCAACTAAACAAACACATTGCATATAACAACCAACAAGTACCACAAAAGGTTACGACTGAAGTTGATCTAGTATTTTCCATCTACACAATCGAGAGAAAATGTGGGCAGCAGTGTAAAGTACACTAATTATATTTATTAAAGACATTCGGGAGCGAGTCACCATCGGAAAAAATAAGTTAACGAACAAGCAGGTACAACATACACACACCTCATCCATATGTAGTAAGTCCTTTGCAAGGTTGGGAGAGTGGACCTGCCTGAACCCAGACACGCCCATTACGCGCCCAACCCCCTTCAAGACATCACCGATGTTGTCTGGAGAACCTAACAACTTCTTGTCTTTTTCAAACAACATGGAGGCTGCCAGTAGACCGTGAAGGTAGTGCTCAGAAGAACGCACCAATATCCTGAGCAACAATAACAATAATAATTTAATAACGTTTTATATTTTTATCCTGCTATTGGGAGTTAATTAAAGAGGAAGAAGAAAGTGGTTTGTAATAGTTCTAGATAAGAAAAAAGCCTGGGATCTCTCAAGCTATCAGTGACCACTCTTCTTATCAATCCAATACCACAAAGACACTACATACTACTACTAGTCCCCATCTCATAGTTTGGTAGCCAAGATATGGCCAGGATGAGCATTGACAAGGTGTGTGTGTGTGTGTGTGTGTGTGTGTGTGTGTGTGTGTGTGTGTATGTATATATGTATGTATGTATGTGTGTGTATGTTGATGTGGGTGTGGTTGTTGAAGCCCCTGAGTGCATTGACCTCTGCTTCCTCCTAAGGGAGGAATCTCCATCTAGCATCTATTCTACTCGGGGACGTAAATCGTTTTGACACTGCAGGTCATAACCTAAGCAACCAGCAGTCAGAAGATGTAACAAAACCATACATGTACCTCCACCTCTCCATCTCTCTTTCACAGCCAACAGAAAAGTCTGTATCCAGGGTCAACTGGATATATTCAATCATGAAAGCTAATAAATCTGCACTTGATGCAACAGACGGGCCAAGTCCTTCTCTGAGTTCCTGCTAAACAATCAGTCTAAAAGTCCTGATACCAGTTGGACCTTAAAAATGTTTGAAAAGAGAGAAAGAGAAGTAGTCAACAGATTCCTGAATAGAGTGAAATGAAAGCAAACATGGCTCCATCACAAACACACACACACACCACACGTGTCATCACATCCTGGTCATATTACTTCCCCTGCCTGCTGATTGGGTCACCCACAAACATTTTGAAATAAACATTATACAACCATGGAGCCGCCTCAGCAGCCTAGCTGCTTGCTATGGATAATAGCAATCCAACTGTCAGCAAATAGTCCCAACAGCACACAGAGAACTACAACTACTATCAATAGACAGGTATCTATCAAACTGATATAAAGAGTTGTGACATTCAGAGCACCCAGGGAAAAACAGGAGAAAATAATAAAGAACCATCTACTGTTTAGTACTGAGTGAAAAAGAGTGTGTGTCCCTGCATGACTGTGAAGCACCAACTAGCTGTTCATAAAACAAAACAGTGTTAGAGGAAAGGACTGCAATGTTGTCAGACATGATTCTGTGTTGGCTCACAAACTACAGCCAATGGACTCCATCAAGAAACATGAATACAAACCCAGCTTGTAGCTCTTCAAAGGATTCATATTTAAGTCCATTGTAGCTCATGGAGGCTTTGACAACAGAAAGAAACAAACAACAACCAACAAACCTGTTGTCTCTAAAAATCCCTCTTTGCTGGTCTAATTTCCTAAAGGCATTATCTACATGTTAGGACTTGACCCCTTCCTGTTACATCTGCCACTCAGCCAAATGTGAACAAAGGTAGACTTAACATTCAAAAGGACGTCCAGTCAAAACACTCTTCTGAAAAAGCAGCTTTCATTTCTCTTTCCTTTATTTCCTCACAGAGGAACAGATGGCAAGTCAACACTCAGAGTCTGAGAAATGGTGAACTGCTGCACATTACTCACACTGGTGAAGACAGACCACATACTAAATAACAGTTTTATTCTTTCCCCCTACAGAGCCTGGGGAGGGGGGGGGGGGGGGGGGGGGGGGGGTCGGGCAGTAATGTTGACGGTTGCGTGGGTCCTCCCAGAACTCTGGGCTGGCTATTATACTTAGTTAACTTGGATTTTTGCGTAGG
>WLWI01000935.1_pt1 | contig 25689 bp, 10 predicted proteins | sample 6701501 | NCBI WGS metagenome assembly WLWI01 (sample SAMN12718690, study PRJNA515312) | sponge metagenome | isolation source: marine sponge | host: Mycale hentscheli | place: New Zealand: South Island, Marlborough, Capsize Point | collected 2014-11-01 | reverse complement strand
ATCACGTTATTTAAAATTTTCTTTGTGATATTCTTAATAGTAGTTGTAACGCACAATACTTTCACACAACTGAACATACCTACGCAAGACTTACCTTCGTGGTTCGTCTAGTGGACAATGCATTTTTTAAGTAAATACTGTTGAGTAGGGCTTATAACTGTGACAAATAGCGTATTAACTTACCGCCGCCACTAACTCGAATAGAAATGGAGCTCCCATAAGATTTTGAGTTTTAACTGCACCCGCAAAACAGTTCAAAGCCGTAAACAATTCAATTTCTAAGGTGATACGGGTAATGGTCGCTAAACCGGAGGATTCTGTTCAGTGAAGTTTGGGACGGGGTCGAACGCGGAGCGAACACAAAAATACGGAGGATCAAAGTACAAAATGACATACTTACATATATAAATAAACAAACATCCCCGATTTTTTAATTTTTACCCCTGTAAGTGTCTCGCTCGCTACGCTCGCTCGCCAATAAACAAGATTTCAATACAATGCATTCACTTATCTGTTATCACATTGCAGCTAATTAAATAATGCTGTGGCTTCTTCTACACCTTTTGCAATTTTGTATAATTGTCAATGTTATTATAATAATTTGTGTTATATTTTTTCATACACTAAATTGAAGATATTTTAAAAGTATTACAAAATAAAGTCCCCAAAAAGTGAAGATAAAATACTAAAATGTTAATTGTATGTTAATATATTATGTTCTAAAAGTATTACAAGAGAATGCCCCATAACAGTGAATATATAATACTAAAATGTTTATTGTAAATGAACCCCAGCATTTGTATTCATGGTAACTTCATTGAAATTTTGTAAAGGAAAAAAGATCTAATATGTACAATAGTTTTAAACAATCAATTAATGCATGAAAATGCAATGGTGATTATTATACCTCTAGCTATGCTGTTATTTATTGTGTACTAACTTCAAAATAGTCTCTTTCTGAACATAATCTCTCTTATTTAATCTTGACTTCGTATCTTGTGCATGTAATTGATATTATTACTCTCAGTTTCATCAATGTGTTTATATAACTATGCATATACAAATATTTAAAAACAGCAATCAAATAAGAATGTTAAGTACTTAATGCCAGTGAAAGATTTCAAGAACTGGATCTAATCAATCCACATACTACAAACTTTCACTAATCTACTATCTTACTTTTAAGTAAATTTTTTTCTTTTAGTCTATCTTTGTTTCTCAACTCTGAAGAATGAATAATTTCTGATACTTTCCATATTGTAGAAGGTGAAGTGGAAGAAGAAATTTGTACATTCTCTATAATTTCATGAAAATCATATATAATTTGTAATTACTAATTATTATATAAACATGAGAATATAACAATATGTTGGGTGTGGTAGAAATGTTGACTGTAGCTACCAATACAGAATAGAGAGCATAGCTAAACTGTCACCAGATATTTCAATACTCCATATAAAAGGAATACGTACAAGAATACAAAGCAAGTACACCAGTGGTGTGCTTGAGCACAAATGGCGAGCGAGCCTTAAACTACACTATTGTTAAATGATTGATTTTAACAACTAACACTCAAGCCACTAAAATAAAGTTGAGTTTTTAAATTAAGTTAATGCAGTAAAGGAGTTTCAATTCCATAGTAACTGTGCCCCGCAACTGTTTGAATTGAAAAAGAAGCAACAAAATCAAGTCACGTTATTTAAAATTTTCTTTGTGATATTCTTAATAGTAGTTGTAACACACAATACTTTCACACAACTGAACATACCTACGCAAGACTTACCTTCGTAGTTCATCTAGTGGACAATGAATTTTCAAGTAAATGCTGTTGAGTAGGGCTTATAACTGTGACAAATAGCGTATTAACTTACCACCGCCACTAACTCGAATAGAAATTGAGCTCCCATAAGTTTTTGCGTTTTAACTGCACCCGCATAACAATTCAAAGCGGTAAACAATTCAACTTCTGTTTAGTGAAGTTTGGGACGGGATCGACCACCGAGCGAACACAAAAATACGGAGGGTCAAAGTACAAAATGACATACATACGTCCAAACACATATCTAAATAAATAAACAAACATCCCCGATTTTCGATTGTGTTACCCCTGTAAGTGTCTCACTCGCTACACTCGCTCGCCAATTATGTATATGCAAAAGGCAGGACAGTAAATGAAAATTTGATTAGAACAAAAAAAGAATGATTATATGCAAGTGTCAATAGTTCAATTCTCAAACTTTTTGTATTTTATATTGTTAACACTTCAAAGAGATAGAATACAGGTAATGAGTAAATACTATGTGACAGGTCAAATTAATAAATACCACAAAATATAGCCAATATAAAAACATTAGTTATATAATTAATATAATTTTTATTTTTGTAAAACTTACTCAGTCTTACTATTATAGTGTCTGATAGCAGCTGATCGTGTTGATCACACCCTCCAAACAATACTACTTCAGTGAACTCAGACGATATGACAAAAGCAGCAGCACAGTGTACTTCTCTAGGCTGTGACAAGATGGTGATCTAAAGTACAAAATATTGAACAATAATCTCAACAATCAATATTTACATTATGATTTCAGAATATAAATAATATTATATAAACAATTTAAACTTGTTTTGCATGAATATTCAGTTTAATAACTAATTTACAAAATACATTTTATCTTTAATATAGTTATCTGAGGTGGCAAAAAGTCTTTTAGTTTCTGTTTATGTGAGAGAATTACACAATAATGTTTGTATTCAATGGGTCAAAAAAATTCATACCACTTTCAATGATTCAGTCATTCTCGCCTGAAAAATTATTATTGACCCCTGAATAGTACTTCAGCAAGAAGTCAAAACATTGGGTTAAGTTTTAATTAACAATATTATGGCTGTTAGAATGAGAACATTTTCTATTTTGATACCTCTTATAGTTTATTTGTTGATAGAAAACAAAACTCTACAAACGTTCTTTCACAAGTTATGCTGATAATTAGTGAGTTTTTTATTATTTTAACATTAGTAATTAAAGTACATGTTGTTTTAATAAAAACTAAAAAAAAAAGTAGCACTTGTATTGCAATAGATGTAATGGCTTCATTATTTTTTGTTATTTCAAATTATTAATAATTACCACAATTAACTTAAATCTAAATATGAAAACAATCTGGTCTGAAAATTTCTTGATTAGAACTGAAAATATAATTATGCCATAAGCTGTTGCAATAGTTTTAATATGATGCATCTAGGTATCTTATGATGTATCAATAATAAAAATTTTCTAAATGTTGAAATAATCTTAATTAAACTTTATTGTAATAAGTGATCACCTATAGATGTGGCCACAATGAACTATCTAACATGATTATTTTATGTGTATTATATATTTAGTGCAAACATTATTAGCAATTAGTCACTAGTTGTCTTTTGCACTCTTTAGTAATATTCATAGGCTCCAACTCTCCCTGATTTAAATTATTGCTTTTCCCAGAATGTTCCTTGATTTGTCTGTGAAAAATGTGATATATTAGATCATTGTGGAGATTTTGCTATTTTATTTTAGAATACTATTCACCTATATTATATTACACGTCAATATATAAATCATAATAAAACTAAACCTCACTCATTTTCTTGCAAAATGAGGTATAATGAGAAAAACAATACAATTGGTAAAGTGTCGAAATTTTCGTAGCAAAAAAAAGTAGAAAAAACAAGAATATTTGCCTTTATGATCGCATCTTCTACATTCATCAAGTTATCTACTCTTTGAAAGGTTCTGATTCTGAAGCTATCTCAAAATAAAAGAGTCTGTGAATATTTGAAGGTGTCTTGAGGAAAGTTTAATATTCAAGTAGAAGAGTTCAACTTTATTAATTAAGTTTTATTATTTACAGCACATAATATTTATTTAATTGATGAGTAAACAAGTGCAAATTAAATAATTAAGGTTAATACTACTTTATATACATATTATTTGAAATTTGATTAAAATTATACCATGATAGTCACATGATATTTATTTAAAGTATTTGACAGCCTCAGTTTGATGAATAACAAATGTTATTGTAAATATAAATTGATCAAAATTTTTTTATCAATTGATTAAAATTAGTAAACATATTTAATGTAAATTGCTGAACTATACAGAATGCTGCAGTATTTGATAATTATCACCAGTCAATAATTGTATCATGTATTTGACTGGTTATAATATTTCTGTTAAATTTAAGTTACTAGCATAATGTCTACATAACAGAATATGATTAAAAATATATGTAAAGTAATAAGATCGTAATAATTACATATTAGAAACCCTGTAACATATTTACATCTTATATATTATCTAATATATTAAAAATTTGATTTATAATTCCAAAATTGTTTGAATTTTCTCAATGCAGTATTTAGTTTAATGTTATAGTCTTACCTGTTGCCAATTTTGTGCTGGAACATTGAGACACCAAACATCACTTAAAGTCTCTTTGCCATTGTAACCACCAATTACTAACAACCTTGGGCTGTTGCTATTATAATCTATACAAACAGCTACATGACCACTTCTAGGAGATGGTTGTGGGGCTCCATCAGGATACACAAGTTTTGTAAACAACTAGAAAATAATGAAATAGAATAAAAAATATTAAATGCTTAAATTTTAACACCAACAGACTGAAATAGTTGTGTACAAATTAAAATAACAAACAGCATCACTGCATTATACAGTCATAATAGCATGTAAACATGAACAAGATTATTTGCTCTAATAGCAAAAATGTAAACTATGTTTCCAAATATAAAATATGGTAAAGTAATAACTAACAAATGTATTGTACATGATAAAGTATTAATGTTATATCACATTAATTTAATGCATAATAATAATTATGATGGTCTACAGAGACTGGAAAAAAATACGAAAATTAAACCAGTGAATTTTGTCAAATTAAAAAGAATTCAGGTGAAAAATGTAACACCTGATATTATTAGATGTTTAATTGAAATATTTTAAATTATTTATTTAGTCCACTTATGTTATATATCTGCTCAATGTAAGCTGTTACATAAGTGACCTCTTAGTACAACAACATTTTTTGTGGGTGCAGCTGCCTCCTGACCTTTTACAAGCACAAACTACACCTTGTCTAACATGCTCTACAGTACTTTCTCCCCCCTTTCAGCTTTATAAATGTACTCCTTAGTGGTGGCTGGTATAACCCCATAAATGAGATTTTGAACTGATCATTATAATGTTAGCATGATTAATAGATTCCAGTTCTATATTACTGAAATTACATGACCTACATTCCACATTAAAAATATATTTCAGGATTTATATTTGAAAGGAACATATATATTGATTGCATACTACTTGAGATGAAAAATGAATGTGATAATATCCATATAGTAATTAGCATTATAATGTGACCGTCCAGAACAGAAACGGATAAAATGCTAAAATCATGAAAGAAAAAAATTCTAACTTAAAACAAACTAATTTAAAGAAGTATTTATTTATAAAATAAAGAAAAGGATAAAAAAAGCTAGGGGTTGGAGAATTATGCTCAAATATTTTCTGTTACTATGCTATGCTCGTAATGCTCATTATTTTAGTATAATTATATGCTACTTCAAACTTCAAATATGTGAGTGGGTCTAGGAAAAGGGAACTTATATAATGCTAATAAAGAGCTACAATTTATCTCAACTTAGTGCTAAAATACTGGAGGGTAAAGCCTTCTACTTGCAGAGAAACTGGCAGTTGAACTGGGCTGTATTCAGCAAAGCAATTGAACTAAAAATCGAGAAAACATTAATTGAATTTCCCCTTCCGGTATAATTAACGTTTCCGTATACTTAACGGCGTACTCCGCATACGCAATTAAATCGTACAGCCGCTTTTTAACCGCGACTAACGAAGTTTGCGTAGAGTTCTTTTTAAATCTGTAAAATCCTATGTGATCAGGTATTGTAGACATATTATTATATTTAGAGAGAATCACTGATCAAAAAACACAAAAAAGTTAAAACACCAAACGTTTCAGCTACGGACTGTAGCCTTCATCAGTGGTAGAGTTCTTTTTAGCTTTCGAAGCGTCTCACGGCCTGTTTTGTCGGAATCCTTGGCTACTCTATTCGCTGTAGCGGTAAACTTTCAGCCAGAGGTAAGCTGTAGAGTGCATGCAATAGTTTCATAGCTATGCCGTTTTTTTTTTAGCTGCTTCTTTGAAACTCCGCCCATCCCCCGTTTATTGTACTTCGAGAATGAGAAAGCATAAAAAGTAGCTTGTCTTTCCACGGCACGCTTGGGGTCTTTTAAGTTGTTTTGACATTTGAAATTTGGCATAGACGTAGAGTAAGGGTCACTACGACTAATTCTGCAAAAAACAAAAATAGGAGAAAGATAGAATTTTTCCGATGACTTACTTCTGGAGCCTATATCTCAATTTCAATTTTTGCGCCATAAGGTCCCTTTTCCCAGACCCGCTCACATATGTTCATATTATACACATTGACAGAGTTTGAAGACCACCTCAACCACAGTCACACTAATAAGAATCCCAGTACATATGACTAATCTGAATCATGAAGTGGCCAGTGAGTTTTTGATCTTTATCCTGATGGGCAACATTGCCTGATTTGATTGCTTTTATTTCTTACAGAAAGCTATATTGGAATCTTGAAATAGAATTACTTATAAAGACGCCATTTAGTAAACTCAAAGATTCATTTAATAATACTAAGTCCCAAAAACAGTGTCTGGAAGATAACACCAAATTGTGATTATTACATTAAAATAAAAACTGCATTATTTTTTCCAAAAACTAGCTCCATCATTTTGGTCATAATTAGACCATTTATGTTAGTATATGCTAGTATTTATAAAATCACTTAATAGGCTCAAAATTATCCTACCACAATTTACAAAATCACACTTAATCATGAAAAAAAAATGAAACTGATATATGAGAAATAATGAAAATACAAAGATATTTAATCAAAATTCGGACTCAGCATATCAATAAGTAGAGATGCATTCTTTATAAAATAGCAGTTATTGTTAGAGTACGAGGAAAAACATTGACGACAATAATTGATTATTATTATAATTGTGTTACCATATTCAGGTAAGAAATACAGTTGCTAAATAAATTCATTATGCTTGCTTCAATATTTTGATGGCTGCAAACTAGTTATTAACTTACACTTTCTTGTACATTAGATCCACTACAACTACATCATAGTAATGTTAATCACCAGTCTTGTTCAGTAATTAACCCACCACATCCTCAGTGTCAGTAAAGTATAAACAATTCAATTAATCACTAACAATAGTTCACTACTAGTTCATAACATGAACTCTACATATCAGTGAGTAAATGCAACTCTCAGCTAAAGTTTACTCTTACATTATATTAGAATAGCAAAGTATTCCAACACATTACATGTAATTTAAATATTTCATACATATACATGTAAATGAGGACCTAATGCTATAACAAAGTATAAATGGATATAATACTGTAGTATCACAATTGCAAAGTTTCAGTGCTATATATAAAGTAACTTATGTTAGACTAGTAACAAAATGGATTTCATGAAAAATAAGTTGTATTTTTTATGTTTGCCACAATACAACTATTCTTACCATCTGTGTCAAGTCTATGAGGTATGTATCATTGGGATAACCAGTACCATCACGTCCAGCAAACAAGACTGCATGAGCAGGACTAATACAGGTGAGAGTAAAAGCAGCTCTAGGAGAAGGTCGAGTTCCAGTAATTAAGGGAGAAGACCACGTGCCTAATTAGGAATATTAAATTATTGTACTAATGAACGAACCAACAATTCGTAAATTTTTCTGAAATATCTTTAAGATTTGTCTTAGAGAAACTAAAATCCTTCGTAAAAAATATATATTTATCTGAACCGCTTCCCATATGGTTTGCTTGATTGTAACTAATTTGGAGGTGTAAACACACACATGCACACACAATTGTAATCTTGCCAAAACTTGTTTAAGGGTCAGTAATGATAATAAACATTGACCATATTAAAGGAATAACAATTATATAAACCTGAAATAATGTAGACATGAACTAATTAAAGAGAATACTGAACAACTCCTTAGCTTTAGTTATTATCAATAACACTATTTATATGCTGAGCTGAAAGGTCAACTCTTAAATAAACTTCGTTATCCAATTTATGCAATTGAGAACTCTCACTTCCTTTCTGCATTATAATCCTGCCCATAACTTTCAAAACACGCATAGTATAACTCTCACAGAAACTTATCACAATAATGCAATGTCGGGTTTTTGAATGCTTTTACATGCACATTCTGATTTAATGAAAATATTTCTCATTTAAATAAGTAACCTCAGTTAGCTATCACAATATGACATTCTCTGTTTTAAGAGAACTTCTTTCATGATTATTTATCAATAATATCTGCAACATCCAAAGGCAATTTCTATTTTTGAAAACCTACTAATTAAAGAGATAATTTTTTTAACATTCATGCTCACAAAGAATTACTGATGAACTAGACATCATGATGACACATTGTAAAGTTGCAAGTGTACGTTTGTCTGATATTTTTTATCTCTGTCATTTTCCAAAAAAAAATACAATTTTCATGCTTAAAATGTTTCCTATTGTAGTGCAAAATGCATATGAAATTCCTTTTTTATCCAACCACATTGTTTCATCATCTCTTCTCTCTCCCACTATTTAGCAGTCTGCACTCTTAGCTATTTGTGTAGGAAAATAATGAAGCACTTTTTTTAATGAACTCATCATAGAATTTCATGTTCCTGACAACTACCTGTAACAAAGAGAAACAAGATAGACCATTGCTCTATTGTTTTGTTAGTAAGATATTCCAACATGCCACAATTTTATGATCTAGTGAAACAAGATGTCGTATTTACCATATGATCTAGTGAAACAAGATGTGGTATGTACCATATGATCTGAAACAAGATGTGGTATGTACCATATGATCTAGTGAAACAAGATGTCCTATGTACCATATGATCTAGTGAAACAAGATGTGGTATGTACCATATGATTTAGTGAAACAAGATGTGGTATGTACCATATGATCAAGTGAAACAAGATGTCGTATGTACCATATGATCTAGTGAAACAAGATGTGGTATGTGCCATACGATCTAGTGAAACAAGATGTGGTATGTGCCATATGATCTAGTGAAACAAGATGTGCTATGTGCCATATGATCTAGTGAAACAAGATGTGGTATGTACCATATGATCTAGTGAAACAAGATGTGGTATGTACCATATATCTAGTGAAACAAGATGTGCTATGTGCCATTATGATCTAGTGAAACAAGATGTGGTATGTGCCATAATGATCTAGCGAAACAAGATGTGGTATGTACCATATGTACACATACATTTACATAATATCTGAATGTCAATCAAGTTACACTTGTGAGTGTCTTGCTCACTTCACTTAAAATAACCTTTGTAATAAATACTACCTAAACAAATTGAGTATCCAATTCAACTAATAGAATAGTACAGTCAATTTAAGCCAAAAATGGGGTCAACCTCATAGTAATTGCAACAATAGGTTTCTCAACTGTTTCCTATACAGAAAAATGTGCTCTATGACATATTAAAAGTCCCGAAGAATCTAATGAGGGGAACACTTAGAAAATTGGTCATATATTCTCAAAAAAATGCACTTAATTAGTGAAAAATCACCACTTGTTGCAAAAAAATGTTTCTTCACTGTTTCCTATACAGAAAAAGCTAGCAAATGCCATCTGGTCTTTTCTGCCAGATCAAGGTATTCTTGGATTGCCTAGAGAACTTCAATATGTGCTTGATGGTGGGGCATTGCTTCAGCACATTCCATGGGCAAAAGGAGCTACTTTCAGGGAGATATGTACTGTTTACACAGAGTATGTGACAAGGAAGTATGGCAATGCAATTGTTGTTTTTGACAGCTATCAAGGAAAATCAACGAAGGACATGACGCATCAGAGAAGAACCAAGGGGCAGACAGGGGCAATAGTAACCTTCATAGAAAGCATGCATCTTACCATGAGAAAGGATCAGTTTCTTGCAAACAAGGAGAACAAGCAAAGATTCATCAACATGCTAAGCACAAAGCTGGTAGAGTAGAGCTGCATGACATATCATGCTTCCGGAGACGCAGATTTGTTGATAGTGCAGAAATCAGTTGAGTCAGCTTCAGCAGTTAACACTGTGTGGATTGGTGATGATACTGATCTGTTAATTCTGCTTATCTACCATGCAAACTTAGATTCTTGCAGCTTGTTTTTGAAACTAGAGCCAAAGAAGAGCACCAAGAATTATCAGGTATGGAACATACATGCAGTGAAAAGGCAGTTGGGTCCTGATATTTGCAGTAACATCCTCTTTTTACATGCCATTCTTGGGTGTGACACAACATCACAACCTCATGGGATCGGAAAAGGAAACTCGCTCAAGAAATTTAGAGACTGCAATCACTTTCGTGACCTCGCCAAAGCCTTCAACTTTCCATCAGCTACTGCTGAAGAGATTGTGATTGCTGGGGAGCAAATCTTGGTTAGCATGTACAATGGTAAACCTGGAGAGTCTCTTGATTGAGTACGATACAAGTGTTTTTGTGCAAAAGTTGCCAGGAACACATCCCACATTCAACCCAAGACTTTACCACCAACATCAGCTGCAGCTAAATTTCACAGTCTTCGTGTATATTTCCAAGTGCAGCAGTGGAAAGGAGCAGGGGATGACCTTTTGCCAGAAGAATGGGGGTGGAAGGAGAGTGAAGGAATACTTGTCCCAGTGACTACTGATTTGTTGCCTGCCCCAGATGATCTCATGCATATGGTGTAACTGCCGCACTGATTGCGGCACTATGAGATGTTCCTGCAGAAAAAGTATGCGGCAACTGTAAAGGATCTGGTTGCATCAACTCCATCCCAAATGAATATGACAGTGATGATGACATTGATACTGATAACTGAATCTTTAAAAAAAGTCTATTTCTGCTATACGATTTTTTGTGCCATTCGATTGTCTCTAAATCCAAAAAAATGCCATTTTTGGCAATTATTGATGAACGCATAACCTAATTTCTATGCTTTCCCCTCATTAGATTCTGGGGGGCTTTTAGTATGTTATAGAGCATATTTTTCTGTATAGGAAACAGTGGAGAAACATTTTTTGCAACAAGTGGTGATTTTTCACTAATTAATTGCATTTTTTTTAGAATATATGACCAATTTTCTAAGTGTTCCCCTCATTAGATTCTTCGGGACTTTTAGTATGTTATAGAGCACATTTTTCTGTATAGGAAACAGTTAAGAAACCTTTTGTTGCAATTACTTTGGGGTCAAACAATAAATTGACTGGACTATAATTGAATCATAATAATGTATTGTTATTATTAACCCTCAGCGCGCATGCGCCCAGAGGGTTACAGTAGTCCTAGTGTCATTCATTCGTTCGTTCGTTCTGTCACTCTGTCTGTCAACAGGCACTTCTGGAAGGTAGGAACCAGCCAGGCTCTGAAAGCGGCATCAAACAGCAGTATTTCACGAAGTAAGTTCCTTTAATATGCCAGAATTTTGATTTTGGACTTCATTTTCCAGAAAAAAGCGAGTCTTTCCAGAGCCGTGCGACCGTAGGCTTACAGCGGGAACCGCCCCTTAAAAAACTTGCTTGTCACGTGAGCCAGCTTGCAGGTTGCAAATCACTATTAAATAGCTAACAATTACATGCATTCAGCGTGAGGTGTTGCGTTGCGTAGTCGTTGAGTGAGCAAGTACCTAACCTAGTAGTCTCTGGTTCGTATCCTCGTCCACCCTAATTTTTTTTTCATCTGTTTTTTTTCTTTTTCCTTTTATCTTCTTGCCTTATTTTTCTTTATTTTCCTCTTTCTTCTACTGTTTTTATTTCTTTCCTACGTTTTCCTTTCATTTGTTCTTTCTTTCCTGTACTGTTTTTCTTTCTTTCTTCTTCCTTTCTCTTTTCTTCCTACCTTTTTCATTCATTCCCTCTTTCTTATGTCCCTCTTCATTGTCTTTTTCTCTTTCCTGCCTTTCATGCCACTTCTCTTTCTTTTTTTTGTTTCTACACTTTTCCTTTGTTATTATTTTCTTTATCATACTAGCTAACTAGCGCTGAGGGTTTGCACTTCAGTGCTCTAGTTAATGCAGTAATTCAGCTTGAGTTTAGTCAAGGCTATTTGGCAGTTCTAAATAGTTATTTCCTGGCACTGTTCTGTTCACAGGTATGCACCTAGAGAGAAGAACCTGAAGGAGTCAAATTACCAGCCAGAGAAGACTAGGGCAGCCCAATATTGTAAGCTTCTGAGAGTATTGAAGCATATATGGCGGATATCTGTGAGAATTGTGCTGTAGTTCACAAGGATGACACTGATTCAGTCATCCTGGGCTGAAATAAATATAATAATAGGAAATATTTCTATTTTTAGCAGCCAATATTTTTAATTATAACTTAAATAAAAAATATTGGTTGTTAAAGAGAGAATAATTTCCTATTATTAAGCATGACACTATTGTCTTTGTCTGAAATTTGTGCTGTTGTTTAAGCCAACTTTTATTGTCAATTATTTCATTTATATATATATTCACTGATCACTACATTACAATAAAATTATCAGAACTATAAATATTTACAGAACAAATAGTACAGAAATAAGCATGATAATGAAAGCTTGGTACAAGCCAAGGATGCGTAGCTGCTTCCGTTCTAAAGTTATTCAAGTTTTTCTTGCTGCCAACTCAATTTGAACATACTATATATTATATCAACATATTATACGCTAATTAAAGATTTTGTTATGATTGTCAATGGACACTTTTCAAGCAGCGGAACCTTCAGCGCTGTTAAACACTACCTTATCCCAATATAATCTCCTTCCAAAAGAACAAGCAATCTGTTAGCTATTTTAATAAGGCATCAATAAAGCTCAAGCAGCAATGAGATCAGTACACTGAAATACTTTCTTCATAAGAGAAGCTAGACTAGCCAGAAACACCAACCACAAACACATTTTCAATGCGAAACTTTCACTTCTTTAAACTCAATTAACTTCCTGAGCATAAAGCAAACTTCACCGTTGGCAGCAAGAAATTATTTACTCACGTGATTACAACATGACACAGGGTGTTATTCATAAAAGCTGATACCCACCCGGAGCTGAAAGATTCCTGTTTTCTCAACAATTATCTCAAAATATAAAAAGTAGCATAATAAAAGGTCCTAAATCTTCATGATGAGTAAGTTCATACCTAAATCAACAATTAATTGTCATTAATCTACAAAACTAGAGCACTGAAGTGCAAACCCTCAGCGCTAGTTAGCTAGTATGATAAAGAAGAGGAATGAATGAAAATATGTAGGAAAAAAAGAAAAAGGAAGAAGAAAGAAAGAAAAACAGTACAGGAAAGAAAGAGGAAATGAAAGGAAAAGGTAGGAAAGAAATAAAAACAGTAGGAAGAGAAAAACAAGGCAATGAGACAAAAGGAAATAGAAAAAAAAACAGGATGAAAAAAAAAGATGAAAAAAATAAAATACCGTTGACGAGGATTCGAACCAGATACTATTCGGTTAGTTACTTGCTCACTCAACAACTACGCAACACAACACCTCACGCTGAATGCATGTAATTGTTAGTTATTTAAAAGTTGATTTTCAACGCAAACTGGCTCACGTGACAAACAAGTTTTTTAAGGGGCGGTTCCCGCTGTAAGCCTACGATCGCACGGCTCTGGAAAGACTCGCTTTTTTCTGGAAAATGAAGTCCAAAATCAAAATTCTGGCATATTAAAATAATTTACTTCGTGAAATACTGCTGTTTGATGCAGCTATCAGAGCCTGGCTGGTTCCTACCTTCCAGAAGTGCCTGTTGACAGACAGAGTGACAGAATGAATGAATGAATGAATGACACTAGGACTACTGTAACCCTCTGGGCGCATGCGCGCTGAGGGTTAATAAGAGTGTGACAGACAGAGAGACATACAGACAGGAGGACCACTATAACTCTCTGGCACATGCGTGCTGAGGGTTAATACATAGTTTTTAATCTATCCTTAATAATACTGTGACATTTTTAAATAAACAATAAGGACAATAATAATGTAAATTTACCTCATTTAATTGGAATTTGCATGATGACAGGTTTTTAGAATTATTAGTGTCAAAAACCTTCAATGTGGTAATTGAAGTCTCACAGAAATGTTGATAATATTGCTGCAAAATAAATATTTTACATGATTCATTTTAATTACGGTATAATATCTTAAGTATTCACTGTCATAAACCAAACTTAAATAAAATGAACTGTGATTCAATAATTTATTATTGATGAAGAACTTCATACCAATAAATAAAACATAGAAACAGATTGAAAAATAATTCATATTGTTTCATAGAGAAAAATCATATTAATTTTTGTTGCCACTGTACTTCTTCATTCTAATGTGGGAATTATATTAATAGATATTAGATTTTTATGTACAATTATACTTATTTGAATATTTTCTACGAAATAAGCTCCTCACCAGGTCAAGAGTAAAAAGAGCTAGAATTTACAATCACAGAAAGATTCTCAACTCTAGAATGTGATAAGGAAAAGTTTGAATTACACTGTAACCATTGTAAAAGCTTTGTATTTTTTGCTAAGGGATTAATAAATATAATATTTACAATGATATTATCATTAAGTATAACACCACAATTATATTCATGCTTGTCCTATTCACTATAAATTAGACATAATAACCAAACAATTAGCTTCTAATCAAACCACTGCCAGGTTAATGGACCGCTTGTAGTCTGGGGTAAGTTTGCGACAACCACTTATTTTTTTTTATTAAACTTAGCCAATGTAACAAGTTATTTACAAGTATTTCATAACATATCCAACATAATACAATGATTAGGATCATAAAACTAATATAAAATCATTTTTTGTCACCATTTATGGCAATATACTTAGAATAATTTTCAATGCGTTAGTACAAAGCTCGAAAGTATATACATTTTGAGAAATTATTTAATGTTTTAACTGAAAAGTTTGCTCAATATAATGTTCTTATTTATTTTAACATTATAATATATACATATATATAATATAGTTAAACTTACTTTAACAACTTTTTCTTCACAAGTTCTAAAATAATTGACTATTTTTTTCCCAACTTCTTCCTGTATGTTCCTCATTAAGCCATCAAGTTCAGAATTCCACCTCCTAATATATTTATATACATAGATTGTTTTACCAGCAAGGTTAAAGTATGATAAAGATATAGCATCGCTAAATTTATTTATTTTATTGCATAGACTTTTGCAATATTATATTAGTTAGGTTATTTAACTTGTATGTTTGTGCCATTGTTAAGCCAGTGACACAGAATAATGTCCTCAGACTGAAAAGTATTCTTTTTTCTTTTCAAGAAAATTCATACTATGTCAAGCAAAATATCCTCATAAATACTTTTAATCTACAATTATAATATTATTCAAAGTCCAAACTATAGTTATCTATTACAGAAATAATGGCATCATTAAGTTTTATCATAATAAAAATGCTTTCATTTTGTCCAGTAATAAATAAAGAAATAATTTAATCATATTAATTAACAATATTGGCTACTAGAAAGAAAAAATGTGCTATTATAAGAAAAAAATAGGACTCACTTGTATTGTTTGTTTTGCCTTGATCCACGATTAGACTTTAATCTATAGCTATAATCATTTAAATTAAATTTGATAAAAAAAATTTTTTTTAATCTATGCTTACAATTCAGGTTCTTCATGATCAGGAGGATCATCATGTTCCTCTTCATTTGATAATAATTGTTTTGTGGAGTGACATTCTGTAATAATTGTATTAGGTATATTTTATCACATAATATAGCGTTGTTGTTTTTTACCAGCACTATCTTGATTTTCTTGATTATTGTCACTTTGGTTATGACTACCTTCTTCACTGCATCAATAAAATAAACATATTGGGCATTCTATGTTTAATAAAATATGTTAAACGATACCTTAAAAAAAATTACTAAATTACTTAACTGATATGAAAAAAACCCTTGGTAGATACATATCAGTGATTTAATAAGTCAATTATATAGACGCTTGAAATATGCCAATGCTGCATTTCCACACACATCAGAGCACTAATTTTATTAGTGACTATGTAAAGTTTAAGGTTGTGTCAATAATGATTTATCATAATTTAATTTATTCTGACTTCTGAAATACAGCTTTTGACTAATGGTGGGAGTTTAATTAATCTTAAATATTGATAATATCATGACATTTACTTGAATGAATACAAGTACATGATAAAATGGGCATTGTTCTTATTGATCTTTAGGAGATCACCGCTTTGATTTGCCCTTTGTAGAATTTAATTAAATGTAGTAATTTATCTACATGAAATACCTATAATATATCCATAAATCTACTTACGATATAGAGAATGTAGTTTCAGCAAAGCTGTCATTGATATTAATGTTCACTTTTAAGTCATCACCATCTTGTTCATTTGTAGCTAATGAAGAATTAGATACTAATGCAAAACATACATTTCAATATAATACTTACTACTACTATTATTAGGAAGGATATCAATATGGTTCCTCGCTGAGTTCTGTAAAGGATCCGATATAGTTCTAAACAGAAGAAATTATTGATAATTAATTAGGTAGACAAATAATATTTAATTTACTCATCTAATTGAGCAGATTCTTCAATATTAGCAGTCTGAATATTGTCAGCCAATAATTTGCCACTTAATGTTTCTTCATTTGCTAATAAAAAATAGAATAGTTATACTAATGTGTGTGGCTGGTCACTCAAAGTGATGTGAGAAACTATAATGTTTTTACTCTTAAGGATATGAATGTCAAAGTAAGTTTATTACCATTCATGATTTTAAACAAAGAGTATACAATTATAGTTGTGTTCTGGTAAAAAACAAAAGATGATAACTGTAGCCCTAGCTTTTTAATTGGCACTGAAGCACATCACAGTCATGATCTTGAATAGATTATACATGTATATAATGTGTGCTTAATGATAACTTTCAGAGACCCTATTATACTATAATCAAGATCTGTACTGGTTCACAAACTAATATTTCTCAGATAATGATGTTACTATTGAAATAGTATATATAATTAATTTTCAGACTCACCTGTATGTTTAATGCTAGTACCATCGTGAATTTCTTCAACTTTTAAACAATAATACAAAATTTACATAGCCAATAAAAATGATAATGCCATCTTACCATTAATTTGATGAAGTTTAATGACATTGTCTTTTATTTTAGCTTGATCTGATAAAGTTCTAGCATATAATATATGCAATTAACATTATATCCAAATATACACTGTTAAAAATGGGGAGTTTAGAGAACTTAGTAGCTATTGGTGTTAACTAGGAGGCACTGCTCAGACACCCCAGTTTAAACCCTCATATTGTCTCCATATTAATAGTCATTAACAAAATATTATATTTTAAATGAAGAAACTAGAGGTTATAAGCTATCAATTGCACATGCTCATTGAGTATAAAATGTATTTGTGTGTAAGTTATAAGGGCTCAAAGTGGGGTGTTCAGACAGCACCTCCTGGTAAATACCTTGCGAGGTGTTATTGAAACACTCCATTTTAACAAAGTAATAATTGCATACTCATTAATATACTACTATATATTGTTGCTCCACTATTTACAAATCTTTAATGTAGTAAATACAATTTAATAAAGACATCTAAGATATGATTTTTTTGGATATAAATTTTTTTCAGTCAGTAAATTGTTCATTTGTCTAACAAAATTGAAAACTATATACTACAAAAATACCATGCCTATATCATCGCCATAAATATATTAACTTTGAATTCCTTTTATACACTACCCCAGACAAAAATAATAAACGAAATAACAATATCTGTATAGCTACTCCCCACATTGACATGACAACTAAGAAATATGTAGCATTATAAGTATATTGCTTTAAATACTTCTAAGCAAAATATACATGCTATAATGTTGAGTATAAGTTAAGCAAAATCGAATTAGCTATCTTCATAATTTAGTGACATTAGTGTCTTGCATTAAATAAACAAAAGTGAATCATAACATCAAACAAGAAATCAAATGTTAATTAATTTCAGTGTTATTATTGCAGACACATTAATCACACTATTACAATAATAATTATTATTATACTATCAATATTATTATTTTAATAATAATATTTATATTATTATAATTATTATTGTTAGCTGTTATTATCATATGATATTCTTATTTTTTAGCCAATGCACTTGTCAGATATTTAATTGCCTTTTTCTAGTGAATGAACTTTTATAGTATGGCAATAATTATGTTTAGGATCTACACATTATTACATTATTAGAAAAAACTTAAAAAATATGCCTTTACAGAAGAAATCTGCACTTCATTTGTGTGTGTTAACTATTTATGAGCTAGCTATTGAACCTGTAGTATGACTAATCAATGAGCGTGTAGAGTGGGAAAACAATGTTATTTTAACAATTCTTTGCAGGCTCATCAATAATATAAACCTGTTGCATTTGATACATTCGCATATCACCATATTTTTTATGATGTTAATCCCACGTATGAGGTAGCTAAATCAGTGAAAAAAGATGAGGTTTTATATTTTAGTTAATAATATTTAATCTATAGCTAAATCAACTAGCAAACTAGTCTTAATGAAAAAATTTGCCATTATTTGTGGCAGAATAATAATATTGTGATTTATCTGCTCAATTTAACTGTCAAACAATTATACAGTAGTAAATACTTACTGATCAGATAAACTATCTTCAGAAGTGTTACCTACAATTATCAGTCTCCATAAGTGTTAAAATACTACATGTATAAATAACAGCATACCCTCAAAAATACTGACTTTGTCTGTTTCTGGCAACTGAACCAATGATCTGCAACAAATACAATAGTAGTTCCTAACTTACTAAATCAGATAATAAGTACCATTTTGAATTAATTTATAATATGCAACTAAGCTCTCAAAATCTAGATGTAAAACAAATTAATTTAATTACTATTATTAGCTATTTATTTATCGTTATCATCACAATCATTAAGTGACAATTCAACCATATAAAACCAGCCATAATTAAAAAAAATTATTAATAATCATTTACATTATTTTCCAAAGTAAAGCAGTTTTTAACATTATATATATTATAAAAAGACTTAAAAAGAGCTCTGTGCATATCTCTTGGCATAAATCTTTTTTTATTTTCTCACACCTAGCACATTTGAGCTGAAGTTAATGTTTTAAAGTCAACATGCTGAAGTCGAAGCACACATTTACTCTTAAATAAGTTATTGCTATTCGTTGCTAATATTTTCTACCACTTTGTAGAGTTGCCTTAATCTTCTTTTCTCCTGCATACAATTTATCATTTTAAACATTATTATCAAAAAATAAAATAGGCAAAAAAACAGCTCTCACACATACATCTAAGCATTATTTGTTTTTTATTTCTTATTAAATTGAAATTGGCTGACAGCTGAAGTTAAAGTGCCCACATTTGTCGTATAAAGTACTAAAGTTGTCTCTCATGATCTCATATCTTCTACCAATGCTAAAAAAATAAATGGAGGTGACCAAACTGTAATGGTCATTGAAGTTCAAGCATTCAAATCTAAATTATGGCCCGCTTTTCAAGGTAAAAAAACAATGTTAATAGTGGTCAAAATAGATTACTTGAATTTTTTCAAAATACTTTTCAAATTTACATGCTTAGATGTGCATGTGAAAAAGGTTGCACATTCCATTAGCATGAACATCTCAATTGAAATTACACCAAATTATTCAACATTACTCGCTATTTAGTAGGCTCTAATCTACACATTGAAAAGAATTATTGATGCAAACTCAAGCACTTCTACTTTTTGTTCATTGTACCATTGTTATTCAGAGTTAAATGTGCGAAATAATTATAAGCATTATCAAATCTACTCAAGTATATTAATATTATTTTATACAAGCATGTACATATCTCAGTACTGAATTATCGATTACATATTAGATTCAATAATTTGTGCAATGCTTACTGTTCAGAAGAACTTCTATAATAGTCTTTAGAATCAACTGAATCTCTTGTAATTGCTAATTTTACATATATTCATTATAAATGAAATTGTACATTAATAATTCTTACCATCAGAATTACTGGCTGAGTCTGCTTCCTGAGACTGGTTCAATGTTTTGCTGTTATAAAAATGTTTACATATGATGCATTTGTTATAGGGTAATAGCTAATTGTATGAGTGGTAATAGCACAAGTAACACAGTTAAAATAGTGCAGTAGAAACCAAGTGGTACTGATCCAGAATAAAACAAGTTACCCAAGCTATCACTTGTTAATAGCAGGCCAGCTTTTTTGTTCTAACCATTTGCACTGTAGCTACGTACTGTATCATACACTCACTAGCATTATTTAATTCATAGAAGTGATAGTACATGCACTGAAATGAAATATATGGCCATAACTTTCGGTATTAATATACAAAATTTTGATTTTATAAATTCAAAGTTTGTGTACAAAGAATTATTTTTAAATCCATGTTCAATGTTTTTTTCTTGAAGATTTGGGATGATAAAAAATCAATTATATTTACAACAATGTAAAACTTTATATTTATTTATATTAGGATATTATAATACTTAATAAAATGTCACTGCAATATAGATTAATCATAGTTTATTCATGGTATTACATTACTAAAATACAAAGCTGTGATGAATATATTATATAGAAAAATTGACATAATACTTACGAATCTGTGTAATGTTCTTCAACTGACTGTTTTTTAGTTGTTGCTATATAGTAAAAAGTAAAATAGTAACATATTCAATGCAACATTCTGGACAAGTTTAAGAGATATATATATATATAACTTTATTATCTAATAATGTTCTTAAACTACTTCTAAGAATTATGTGGTTGCAATTGTACTTACAAAATTATGTGAAGCCTTAACGTAATCATTTAGCCAGATAGCTAGTAAGTATTCTTAGTGTTCCTATTTTATAATATATAATATATTATATATTATTATAAAATAAAATATATTATACATGTATGTAGTACTTATTACATGAGTCAGAGTATGATATGGCAAAATATTTCATGAGCAGGCTAATTTATTTTCAAGAGCCAGAACAAACAATCAACACTTAATCAACAAAACAAGTGATTGCACAAACAACGGATGTATGGAAACATGTTTACAACATAAGATAATACAACAATAAAATATAGCAATAACATAAAAGTTCTAAGTTCACTTGAGCGATGAGGTGGGGCAGATGCCACACCTCTCTTATGCCCGACCCCTACTCAGGCTTTATTTTCACTCGCCTCACAGAGTCATGTGTTGTTCGTGCCTGCGCTGCAGTGAGAACGAAACGCTGTAGTGCAGGAAGTCACGTCATCGTGTGTCATATTGTGGGCGTGTTACCAATTCTCTATATAAGCATTGTGTATCATTTTAAATTCAGTACCTCGTGCCTTACACTTTATAGACATAGATTTAAAACTCTATTCAGTCTATTGTTGGGGCTGGGGAAGAACTCTGGTGGCAGCGTACCTTGCGCCCTCCTTGAGTCCATGAGTAAAGTGAATCTCCTCTGAGTCTAGTGCGAGCGGCGACCCACAAAAGCCCACACTGAGAGTGAAATATCTTGCCATATCACTCTGACAAGTGTAATAAGTGGTTTATTCCAAACTAGATATCATCTTCACTACTGTAGTTAGTACTAGGGGAAGGGTAACTTACAGGTAAAGTTAGTTGTACTATTGTTTAAGCTTAATTTTTATTGTCAATTATTTCATTTATATGTAGTATCACTGATCACAATATTACAATTAAATTTCACGACTATTAATGTTTACAGAACAATAGTACAGAAATAAGAATGATAACGAAAAGCTTATTTAGTAGCTAACTCGAAGTGAAGGTGGAATCACTTTGAATTGCCACTAAATATCTAGGCGGAAAAATTAGTGGAAGGGTAAGAAATCTGCACAATAAAGATCTAACAATCACACAATTGGGATATGCTTCTGATACTACAGCTATATTACACTCTGCTAGCTAAAATGTTAGCATTATATCTATTTACAGCTCGGCATTAGTTGTTAAAACAGGTTTACAAATTAAATCTAACTGCATATTAAACTTACCTGTATCCTAGTCTCAACAACTAAAGACCCTTTGGCGCTTATAGCATACACTAGTTTGGATTACATGGCTAGACAGTCTCACTGGAGAAGGGACAAGTTTGTTGTTTACAAGCTCATTGAAAACTTTACACGTGATTGATTGAACCGAACCATGTGACAAAATTTGGGCGTGTGTAGAGCGGGAATGCTGTGATTTTTCTATTCCCATAGACTTCTGTATTGAGTTTAGAAGTAGCACTTTCCCTCCGGGTTAGGAGTTTACTGAGGGAATACTTTTAACCGTTTGGGCTCGAGCTTTCCAATGGTGTAAACCCACCAATGGTGTATAACCCCGGATCTGCTACCATTCTAAAGTTATTCAAGTTTTTCTTGTGGCCAACTCAACTTGGACAATAGTACAGCTAAACCAATTACAATAAGCTACATTGTAATATATTTCCGAGATTGTTCTTCGTCTCAAAATGTTGTAAGGCCTCACTTACTCGTGCTGGTATGCTCAGATATCTCAGTTGAATTCATCCATTGTAATCTAAAAAAAAAAAAATTCTAGCATACATTATTTTTAATTATACAACTTAAAAGAAAATTTGATGTAATTATAACATGAAGCATTTGTAGCTATAACTTAGTCGTGACACTTTTATATAAAGATTGTTAATATTTTTTTTCACAATCCTGTTTAATATATTAATTTTTACAATTTCACTGACAGCTAATAATAATAAATTCTAAATACAATTATGGCAATAATGATATTGTTCTGTAGCACTTGATTAATTTAATATTACTGTAGCTACCAATAACTGGAAAATTACTATAACTTCAATAAGTGCCAAATAATAAAATATTTGCCCTTTCCAAAGCTGGGAGAAGGGTACAAACATAACATTATAGCTTTGCACTTATACTTATGCAAAATAGATAATTGTCAGGCATTTATGTGCTGGCAATAAATGTGTTGCAGTATATATGCACATTCTATTTATAATAATTTTATAAAAAAAGAATTATAAAGAGACAAAAATAAATCTACATAAATATTTTTTTATGCAAGTAAACAGGCTGCCCAGGTATGCACAATTCAATAATTTTATTAATAATAAATATTTCAAGATGGGGAGGCTCTTGTAGCAGTTATCAATGATAAGGAACTGAAATGTGTAGAAATAAAACAAACAACATACAATAGGGTTTCATACAGAGGTGGGGCACCCTGGGATTTCCCCCCAGCTTGAGTTCCCCCCTCCCAGAATTTCATGAAACAAATTAATAATATTTACTACTTAATGGTATTCTGTGGTTATGATTTATAATGGTATTCTGTGACTTTTTTGTTTGTGTATATCTAATATTTGGTGATAGTTCACTTCAGTTAATTGAGGTTCTTCAATTGCAATACATATGAATCTTCCAAGATTGATGTCACTAATTCTATACCTGAGACGATTAATCAAATGGGTGTGGTTGCAGGGAAAGTGCCAAGTGAGATGCAAGGGGCGAGGCAAAAGATTATGGATCCATGTGGCAAGTGATCAAGATGGCATGCTATCAACGAGGTCTGTCAGGGTGGTAGCTTGATTGGAGTGGTATGCCTGGGCGACAATTTTTATCCCGCCCATCCGCACACAATAATGATAAGGTAATGGTTGTTAGTGGGCCGCATGTGTAGCTACCAGTGATCACCTAACAATAATGATGTGTGAACAGATGCTCGTATTCATTATACACATACACCACACTAACTCCACTCTGTTGAGTGTGATTGCGCATGTGGCCATTGCACTCATCTTCCAGCTACATGCAGTGTGCATCCAAGTGCCTGGTTCAACTCATGGGTTAGAATATTTGTACACACATACACTCCCCAAAATACAAATAGGGAAACAGTAAGGTAGGGCAAACTGCAGAGGAGGTTAAGAATGAAGTAGGTAGTGGAACAGGGGGTTATGGCAGGGGCTAGCGAGGTTGTGCTAGCAGGGGGCGGGTAAGCAGTATCTGCTGGCAGGTGCTAGCAAGGATGGTGCTTGCAAGAATTAGCTGTGGCGCAGGACCTGGTACCAAGTATTGGCTGGAAGGGAGGCTCCTGCACATTAACAATCCCCTCCTTTCAGTAATGGTTACGGAAGTAGATTATGTGGGACAGGGTGTGTCTGTGTGGAGGGGAAGGGGAGTGGGGATGTGGGTATTGGTAATTAGAAATGACAAGGTTAACTTAACTATAATAGTCCAGAAAATGTGAAAATGTACATGTCTTTCTTTTGAGTATGAATATGCACTTACAGGATATTCGCATCATCTGAAATCTGTTTACTTGATGGTGCAACTTGAAGCTGATAAGATTTTTTTATTATGTCAACACCAAATGCTTCACTGCAAAGGAAAATTATTTATTTTGATATGTAATAGCATTGTGCACAAAGAAAATGCACAATTATTTTACATGAATGTACTGATATAAATGTTTATTTTTGTTAAAACAACATAATTTATTTAAAATAACTTACTTCAAAAAATATAGAAACTTTTCAATCATTGTCAAATTAACCCTACAGTAATTATATAATACATTTATAAAAAATGTCCTACAGCAGCATCAACATTTTCTATTATAACATTTCTTTATAACAACTGCTATTTAATTATTTTTATAAATCCTTCTGTTTTTATTAAAATAAAATTATAAACATTTGGTATCAACTTATTTCAAATTTCAATAAAAACAAGAATTTTTATAATTTATTACTCCAACATATACAATACATTGTTATCTTAAAGTACCATGAATAATTTATATTGATGGAATATAATAATATCAAATTTTCTCATTCTAACAGCCAATATTATGTTATTTAAAACTTTACTCGACATTTAGACTACTTGTCAAAGCCTTCTTCAGGGGTCAATTCTCCGTGGTGATATAATATACACAATGTATACAGCAAGACAACTGGAGGGTAAGCTTGCTGTTCATTATAATTCTGAAGAATGATTTGCCCTTAGCATAGACAGTCAGCATCTGGAAAGCTCTAAACCTATGTCTCTGTTAAACTGATTGTTGTCTGGTGTCATCTGTATGTGTAAATCCTTCTTGATTATTAACTCACTATTCTTACTGGTTCTGTCTACAACTCTTACCTCTTCCCATTTTATGGGGTGATGTTTCTGCCCAAAATGTTCAGCTATAGGTGAAGCCTTCTCGTCACCTCTCTTGCAAGCATCCTGATATTATTGCACTCTCTGCCCAAGCTTTCTAGTTGTTTCAATATTATTACCACTGCTGCAGAGTGTGCTATACATTATAGATGACTCTGTGCTAATGGGTGCAGTATCTTTGACGTTCATAAATTGTGATCATGAAGTGTCACCCGATTTAAATGCTGCCTTGATGTCAAGATCACATCCTATTAAAGT
>WLWI01000934.1_pt1 | contig 25690 bp, 18 predicted proteins | sample 6701501 | NCBI WGS metagenome assembly WLWI01 (sample SAMN12718690, study PRJNA515312) | sponge metagenome | isolation source: marine sponge | host: Mycale hentscheli | place: New Zealand: South Island, Marlborough, Capsize Point | collected 2014-11-01 | reverse complement strand
AAAAAAAAAAAGGCTTAATTACATAGATGGTATATTTTGAACAAATGATACTATATTGAAGGAAATACCACAATCAAAAATATATAGAATCTGAAGTGAGTGTGTTAAAATGACAGGAAAACAGTTTAAAAATCTGCTTCCAAAGTGAAGACATGCTCACTTTTGTCAGACATGACACCACTTTTCTGATACTCTCCATTTCTTTTTTCAAAAAAGTTAGTTTTTCCTTGAAGTGAGATGTTTTCCATAAAGTTAAAAGGGTTATCTACATTGTAGACCTGCAAAAAAAATTATATAAATATTACAGGTACCATATTGCAACACAAAAAAAAAGCTACCTTGGGCTGCTGAAGAGCTGAGAGCAATCTGTCGGCCACAAACTCAATATACTGCTTCATAAGCTCGCTGTTCATGCCAATCAGTTTGCAAGGTATTGCATCTATCGAAAACTAAAACAATAACATGATAAATAAACAATATTCTTGAAGTGAATGTGTAATCTTTATAGTAATACGTACTTACCTCTTGCTCAATTTCAACTGCATTCATTATAATATATTTGATTGTATCTGGAGATGGTTTGTGCTTTAGCTTCGTGTAGAGAAGACAAGCGAAGTCACAGTGGAGACCCTCATCTCTACTGATCAGTTCATTTGAAAATGTTAGGCCTGGCATAAGTCCACGCTTTTTCAACCAGAAAATGGATGCAAATGACCCAGAGAAAAAGATCCCTTCCACAGCAGCAAAAGCAATAATTCGTTCACCAAAGGTGGCCTCTCTTGATCCAGTCCATCGTAGTGCCCAGTCAGCTTTCTTCTTGACACAAGGTACTAAAAAAGACAAAAAAAAATCTGAAATCAAATGACAAACCCCCCAAAACTTGCACTTACAGGTTTCAATAGCATTAAATAAATATTCCCTTTCTTGTGGGTCACGAATGTATGTGTCAATCAAAAGGCTATACATTTCTGAATGAATATTCTCGATGGCTATTTGGAATCCATAAAAGCACCGTGCTTCAGTCACTTGCACCTCTGAACTAAATCTTTCAACGAGGTTTTCATTTACAATTCCATCACTTGCAGCAAAAAATGCCAGTACATGCTTAATAAAGTGCTGCTCCTCTCCCTGTACAAAATATTCAATTTAACTACCAATAATACAGACACTTTATTCATTATCTTACCTTCAGATTATCCCAGTCATGAAGATCTTTTGAAAGATCGACCTCCTCAACTGTCCAAAATGAAGCTGGAAAAAAAAACGAACTTAACATATATAGCTATATACATATATATATAAATATAACAGTAATATGGAGTATTACTAAATTAAATGAGGATACAACTTACTTTTAGCAAGAAAATAATACAAATCAATGTTCTTAGATTATAACACAAAATAAAGCTCAACTATCCATGCAACTGGTTATATTCTTGCTACACTTCACAATCGTTGGTTCAACCAAATAATACTTCATTTACTCTAGGCACCAATAAAACTAATTTCAGAATTACAAACTTTCAAACTCTAACCTTCAGCTTTTTTATAAAATTGCCAGATATCACTGTGCTTGATTGGGAACATAACGAATCGTCGAGGATTTTCCATCAGTAAGGGTTCTTCACTGTCTAGTTTCTCAGCACGAGCAATGGCTGCTTCCGTATCCGCACAAACTTCCATCTATTTTATCAAAGAAAACTATAAAAAATAATATCTTCATCCAAAATTGCTATTTACCTTTTCCACTGACTTTGGTTGGTCTTCATCTCTAGTAGACGGTTTCACGGCTAGCAAAGGTGCTTGGTTTTCTTTGTTAAATGATAGCGACGCAAAAGGCACTCTCGACCTTGAATTTTCCATCTCTGGGGGCTTCACTTCTTACTTTACAATGTAAATACTAATAGTGAACAAGTCCAGTAGTTAGTTATAAGTCAACATGTTGCCGCCAAAATTGCGCGCCATCCCGCCAGAAAAGCCCGCTCCCGCCAACCGCGCGCACACCATGAATATACATTATAACATAAGAAATCAGGGTTGTTGTTAGGAATGAATTAGTGAATCACAAATATGGATTAAAAATTAATTGATAAAAGAGAAAAAAAAAATGTGAAACTTTCAAAAGTTTTGGAATTCATGCAGCATAGCTAGATCATGATATTGAGGATCACCCAAAACATCTAAAAATGTTTTTGGTCTAATTTTTTCAGCAAATGCCAGAATGACATAAAGATCAGCTGCATTGTCAATAGACAAGTCTTGTTGAAGACTGGCTTGATTTATTCTTCTCTCTCCAATTGCTCCACGACCCAAAGCAAATACTTCTGCTGCTATATCCGGAATTGAACTCTTTCTAAATAAAATTGTTTTAAAATACACTAAAATTCACAAAATATAATTGACACTTGACTTACACTTCAGCATCAACATATTTGACAAGTGTCAATGCCTTCATTCGGAGCTGCTTATGAAATTGCTTGATGTATGTTTCTCTCACACCGTGTGCTGAAGGCAACAGATCAATCTAATACATGAATACATCACGAAGTCATCGTTACAAAATTTCCATAGTACAATATTAAATAATTGTTTTGACAACAGTTGCATAGCTAGCTTCGTTATGAGGCTAGTTATACTACCACTTTCACAAGCTAATTATATATTGGCACAAACTTCAAGCGAGCTAGCCTTCCTCTATACAATTTTAGCAACATTAAAATGAGCTTTAAGACCATCTATTGGTCACTGAATCATTTACATACTTGGTTATATTACTTCAATTCAATTTGCACAGGCTGTACATGTACCCTTTTCTGCTAATGTGACTGTGTGTGTATGAAGTTTCATGTCAACATTTTGTTGGGGCTTTCGTTGAACTGATCAACATAAACACCTTGGGGGCTAGGGAGGTAAAAATAAAAGTAAATAAAAAGGCACACAGAGAGGAAAAAATGGTAAGAGACAAAAAAGGAAGGGCTTGAAGAAGAACTAAAAAAAAAAAACTGCTACTGTATAGCAGGTAAGATATGTAGTTTTTAAACCACATTAGCTAGCATATGAGAGCTTAGCTTTTTCTTTTAGCCTAGCCCTTAGCTTGCTTCACTGACTTCAACGGAAACCATTTTCTAGTCTTTATTCTCTGGCATAGACAGATAGATATCCTCTGACTGAGTCAGATCAAGTTGGGGTGCTATACTAAACTCTTGTGTGTGTGTGTAAACACTTGTGCAGTAACAACAACAATGGTATGTGCATTCATAAAAAAATTCATGAGCTGAACTGGGTTGGTAGGACGTCTTCACTGAAAGGGTGAAGTGTTACCACATTCAGTTGAAGCTGATTCGGTAACGAAGGTTGTGGGCGCTTCCCCCAACTGAATAGTGGGTCCGCCCACATTCGAACATGAACAGTGTGTATGTGTGTATCTTCAAACATTAGCAGTGTGTGTGTATGTGCAGTAACATTCTTATTTCAGTTAGTTCTATATCATGGTAGATGTGAACTGCTTATTAGCAGATTGTGTGTTTGTCCCCATGAGGGTTGTTTGTGGAATGCAGGAAGATTGCATCATTTTTGTGTGAGAAATAGGTGGAGCATGGCTAACCATATAAGCCTTGTTTCACCTGACAGTCAGTCAGCATCATATTGTAAGTCACTTCAGTGCTTCTTATAAAAATTAAACTTAGTTAACCTAAGTCATCCTTCAGGAGGGACAGTTCGCCGGGTAGCTAAGTCTGCTGATTCTGGTGGCAGTGACTATCCTGCCCCAGTGTGAGTTGTCTGAGAAGAGAGACTACGGATTCTGCCCCCAGCAGCCCACAAAGGTAATTAATGAAACGACAACTATTGTCAGGTGAAATAGGGAGCAGTGCAAGTTCACAAAGATGGCAAAAGTTTCACAATGCCTAAGTCCACAATCATGGGTAGAAGGACAGAAATACTGAGAAGCAAAAGAGATAGACAAAGAAGGAAAAGCAATCCATGACTTAAGAAAGAGTTGAAGGAGAAGAAAAAGAGGGAGATATGTAAGAAAGCTTAAGAAGTAAGAGAGAGGAAAACTGGTGTACCCAAACAAGTGGTTGAGGATAATAACAATACCTTATGCTACCACACTGCTAATTTGCTAAAATTAGTACATCAAGCACCACTGTGTAGCAGGGTACTTGCAAATAATCAAAGAATTTAATAGGCAAGAGACTGAAGTTAAGAGAGATGCTATCAGAGGCTTGCAACAATATATGTTGCATAAGCATAGCTACATACTGTGATCTGAGTTAACCTCAAAAGTGTTTCAATCACATATTAAAATGGCTACATGAAGACATTACACCTTGCAGTGTTTAAGTATATGGGCTAAAATTTCTCCCACATGTCAAATCATATTTATATACATATATATCCTAAAATTATTATGCTAAGTTAGTAATTTATTATTTGACAGACTTCACCAGAAGAAATATTTACCCCAAGGTACTGAGTTATGGTTTTAATTTTGTTTTATTATAATTATAACTAATATTACTGCTACTTGCTTATTGTGTATCATACGATTTCATCACATTTTGTTTATTAATTTGTATCTGCCAGGATACCAAGTTGTGATACTGTCTCAATTAAAGGACAAACAGTATTTATAACGGATCGAGTGACTGCACCACAGCAGGTTTAAGTATAACCTCTTTCTTATGTAGAGGTCAGGGAAGAGGTGGGAAAAATTCAAGGCAGGTCTCATTCTTAACTATGGACACTTACTAGTGAGCTTTGCTTCTATTGGGTTAATTACGAGCCTGCCTGTCTAAGGTCAAAGAATACTTCACTGGGATAAAGCTTTCCATGGACAATTATTTATTATAACATGAAGTAGGATAGCTAGTTCAATCAGCGGCACATTGATAGTTTAAAATTGTTGATCCACAGTGTATACTTTGTAAAAACGGGAGCAAGTTAGAACTCAAATATTGTCCTCATTCTTGATAATAATAATAATAATAATTTTTTAAAACATAACTGGAAAATTACCCATTTGTGAAAAGATTACATACAAAAAGTGTTATGGTTATTTATAAATTATCACTCACATGTTCCACGAACTCTTGAACCACTTTAGAAAGAAGATCTCGACTGAAGTGTGACAAATCTTTCACATACAGCTTCTCCCTATAATATATGTGGTATATATATATAACTAAAACACTTTAAAACCGTGTGTGACTAGTTTGTTACTAGAGATATTGTCTGAGTCTTTATAACAAAAAAAGTGTAATATGACTTTGTATCAATCTCTTTCCCGTAAACATACACAAGCTCTTCAAAATATTTTTCTTTGTTTGCAATCAGATTTATTTACAAAGTTCATCCCTTCAGGCATAATATGAGGCTAATATTTCTTACAATTCACTTCTGAATGATTATTGTCCTCAAAATATAAATAATTATTATACAAACTTATGTTATCATTTAACAATAATGGTAGTATGTATAGAGAATTGAAAAAAATATGGTACAGGGTCGTCATGATAGTGTTATTTACGTGACAATAGTTTTAGACGGATCAAAATAGATGCAGTATGATTGAAATCGCAGCGTTGCTTCTAGCACTTATACGTGCTACATGACACTAAGTGTATATCGACATTTGTGTATTCACGAATAATTCATTAGCTGAACTGACAGGTTGGTAAAGATCATCAATGGTGGGGGTTGGTGAAGCATTGTCAGTTGACTAAAACAGTGGTGTAACAATGACTGTGGTATACATTAGCTGTGCTGGTATGATAACAATGATGTGTGCACTCATGCATCCAAGTCTGGTTGGTAAAGCGTCGTCAGTAATGACCCCAGTTGTGTGTACTCACAAATACATGGTTCAAGAAAATTAAGTGAGAATGAACAAACTGATGTAACTAAACTAATTGGTATGATGATAAAAATACCTCGTGCTACGGCATTCCTGGATTGAAAAAAAGTTAGTACATCAAGCTCCATTGTGTGGTGGGGTACTTGCTATAAGGTACAGGGTCATCATGTGATTTAGCATTATTTACATGACAATAGATCAGATTAAAATTGTTGAAGTATGAATGAAATAGCAGCACCTAGAGCACTTGCATGTGCTACTACACTAGCATGACACTACATAAATGTACACAGACAGTTGCTTTAAGTAAATCAAGATGCAGTGAGGCTAAGCAATCACTCGTTCATTGCTACTCTACTACTTTGCTAAATCATCAGTGACTGAATTTAAGCGGCCTGTTTAGTCCGCAGTCATCAAAGTCTAATTAAACATGGTGGATAACTTGAATTAAATAGTGGATTTATTGCAAATATGATAGAGCTTGAGAGGTCATGAACCTTTCCAGGATACCATACAGCTGGATCATAATGTTGTTAGGCGTATAAACGACAGCGAGTGGCCTCTAGCTGTGCTTGATTAATCCATAAAAAGTGGCAGGAGAAAAAAGCTGAAATTCATTTTTTTTAAACATGTACACTGTATGTTCAAACTTTATATACACAACATCAACTGCACACTACATGCCTGCACTTCTTCATACTTCATGCACTTAACTCACGGCTACTTATCGATCATGTCAAATTTTTCCACCTATTGGTTTAGTTTTATCTTATTCTCTTCTGCATGCTAGCCATTTTATCTATGTCCACACATTTATAGCTCTGTTCTTATGCAGTTTGATTTCATGACTATACTCTAACGTTCTCAAGATAAATAATGCCAACTGGATTAGTTACTTGCTAGATTCTAATTATTGGATCCCATGTTCTAGGTTGTGACATACTAAGACTATCCCACTGCATCATGAATAACTTGTACTCAACCAATGGCAAAGTGAATCAGTAAAGGGAAGGTGACACCATAAATTAAGCCTTAACTTGGCTTGTTATGCTATGATGCACTTTTCATAGCTATATTTATTAGCAAAACTCCATAAATGACATAAAAAGTCATTAGCTGAAAATTAATTACTATTAATAGCTTTGTTAATACGGATAAACATAAGATTTATAGCAAACCTTATTCAATGTCTAGCAGTACGAAAAGTAAGTCATCTACCTTACAAATCCAACTTCAAACCTTGTAATAAAATATGAAAACCAAATTTTCACACAAATACCCAAGTGATTAGTAGGCAATTGGGCAAACTCGATAGAGGCTATCCATAGCTGCTGTTTGAGTAATTTTACAGCCAAAATAATACACAAGATTGAGGAACTGAAGTTTATGTGGATTGGAATCCATTGGAATCCACTAACCTTAAGATATTGACCTTTTTCCTTTCTTTCTTCTCTCTCCTTTATTATTTTTTCAATTTTCGCTTGCTCCTTTCTATATCCCTTTCTTTCTGAATTTTCAGTTTACCTCTCCCCTCTGTATTCCCCAATTCTCTCATTCTACATGTGATTCTTTCATTTCCTTCTTCACAGCATTTTATGTAAAGCATGGCTTACAATAACTATTTCTTTTCTCACTCCTAGTGCAGCTTAATTTGCCTGAAAATAAGTGTATGTATAAACTTGAAAACAATATGAATTCAGTACTTTTTCAAATACCAATGTTTATGAGAACTATCAAGCGTATGAAATCAATGCCCACCCAAAACAAGTAATATGTTCTGAAACACTTGGATAAACTGTCCAGATGTACTTCCAACTTTGCTAGAGTCTGACGATACTAAAGACACTAAGTCAATGTTCCACCACTTATAGGAATGGATATGCAAGCTCCAACATAACTCAGAGTTGAGAATACCCACATTGATTAATGTGTTATTGCCTTGTCAATGTTCCACCACTTATAGGAATGGATATGCAAGCTCCAACATAACTCAAGAGTTGAGAATACCCACATTGATTAATGTGTTATTGCCTTATTCATAGAATTAAGTCCAAAACTATTCACACAACATTGAGCAATAGTCTGAACAAAAATGGTGCTTACATCATACATACATACATATACCAAGTGAGTATGGTTGTATCTCCAGTTGGTTTACAAACTAACCTCCTATGTTGTTGCCTTCGATCATCTAGGTATTCTTCTTGCCTTCTTATGAATTTGGTGATCTTTGGCTCCAAAACTAAAACCTATATGTGTACATATAATACCAATATTGGTAAATAAAACACAACCAAGGTTAATAACAATACTGATATATGTACATACATGTTTCACCATACATGTACATGTTGAGCTGCACACTATTGAGATACGCCATGCAGTATTGCTCATGTACCTCATTTGTATCCATGTGAACAATAGCAGGAGGAAGCTTGTTCAGATACAAATCCCCTTTAGTAAACGGAAGAACCGACGTGTCACCAGTCTACAAACAAAATATTAAAGATCATACTCAGAGTAGACAATGCATGAGATAAAGTTAGCAGACAGGAAGCACCAAGAACACCCAAGAGTGTTGTTTATTAAAAAATAAATATATATGTATACTTGGAGCAGACAACACAAATTATGAAGTTAAGAAACAGAATTGACGAAGAACATACATCCAGTCACGCAACTATGTGTACATATAAAATATCCCATTTTACCAGAATCAAGCCTTGCAAGAATAGATCAGGCTCATACAGTGCTCCTTCATCTGACTGCCACACTAAACGAGACATTTTTCTTTCTTTCGGTGAAAGAAGCATTCCAAGAGTCAATATCATCTATTTCGTTAAAAAGTTCCCAGTTAACACAGATGTATAGATCACAATTATATCATTAAACAGAAGAGACAGTAAAAAATGATAACCAAAGCATCACACGAAATACCTCAATACAGTGCATTAAATTATTCACTTACTTTATTAATTGCAGTAATATCTGAGCCCAGTACTACAGTGTAGCCAGAAGATTGAAGATGTGCTGATATAACTCTGTAATAAATATTTAATTGCAATTGTTGAGTAAATACTACCAGATACTATAACAGAATAAAAACGTGTTCTCTATCAGTATTACGTAGTTGGAATATCAATGAATTTGTTCTTCTCTATAAACATAATGTATACATAGGAAGATGGGAAGTGTATAGCTAGCTAGCTAGATACCAAAATGAGTTAAGTACAATGGTGAAAATTTTGGCTCTTTTTTTTTTTTTGCTAACATTGGTGAACATCATCTAGAATTTCATTCTCAGAACCACTTTGACGTGTGCCTTTTTTTTTCTTTTTTTTTTTTAGGAAAAAGTTTTGTTGCCCAAGAATTTCTTTTGAGTAATCCATAGTTTTAAGTGATGAATAACTATTTATTTGTAGCTGTGTGTTGCTTGACAACTGGTAAGTTCAGACAAGCAGCCAAGGTGTGCACAAATTGCCATGTGTGGATGGACTATTACCAGGTGTGAATTAACTCAAGTCATTACTATTTCCTTGGGAGAGAATAACTCGTAATTTATGATAGAAATTTGTCATCAAGGCATCTGCCATTATGTGGACTATGGCAACTATGGTATAAAACATTTAAACAATGGCAACTCTCAGAATTATTGCTAGACAACTCTCTTCCTTAGGCTTTATCATAATTTTTTTCATAAGAGTTCCACACAGAGTGAATGTAGATAGTATGGTACTAGGTTGTCTCACAAAAGATTAATAATTCCAGTAATTTCCACTACACTCTGCCGTTGGATCATCTCCTAGCAACCGGACCTTCTGAAATAATAATAGACACATTCTCTCGATATTCATATGTACATGTGTATCAATGTCAATATTCCACTTCTTATGCACTTATTTTTTAGTCTGAGCACGACGGGCACGTCACACACACTCACTGCAAATTTTCTACCCAAGTTTCACATATGGGTGGTGAATGTATATAAACTGAGACACCCCAGGTTCCAATTCAGATCCAATTAAACCTGGTGCAACTTAGCACATATTTTTACCAGTGTGACCTACTCTGTCTCAGGGTCTAGTTTGTTTGAGGGTAAGAGTGTGCAGTACAGTGCAGGGAACTAAGGGTTCTGGTGGCATTACTACTACAACTCGGGTGTGGATCCACGCACTCCAACACACGCATACCCACACACAACCATATTAAGTTGGGCCCTGTTACAACATTTGAGCTTAACATTATTGTCCTGTTCAATAATAATATAGCAGTAGTTACACATGCTACTGTACCTATAAAACATACGTACGTATTTAGAAAAGGCTTCATATCAGCAACTTTAGCAGATTCCGCATTAAAATATGTACTAGAGACCTGCAGTGGACAATAATAATGATTCAAAATCTAAATAAGTAACTCTCCCACCATTGTTTTATTTTACCTCTATCTTATCTGGAATACCACTGCTTCTAATACTGAGCATTACTTGCGTAAATGGAAATAACTTTAAGTGAAACTCCATCAAAACTTGGTCCATTTTAGATTGCAAAGATGTTCGATCTCCAACCTGTACACATATACCAATAACTGTAGTGACTATACATCCATAAACCTTACAATTGAGTCAGTTGTACTTTATCTTTTAGAGGGTTTATGAGGTGCTCCTTCAGCAAGCGCTGCACTTTGCTTTCACATACCGGATGCCGTGGTAAAAACTCCGACATTTCATTTAAGGGTAGTATCAGAATAAAAGAAAAGACTTCCTGTTTGCCTCTAGATACTTCAATACTAAACACAGATACTGATGCTATGACATCGTATTTTTTCAAGCAATAAAACTTTGTTTCAATACTGTCCAATTTTTCCACTCGTCCAGCTTCATCGTTCAGAGTAAAGTTAGCAATTGTCAAAAGGATATCATCTGGTACAGCTTTTGATGAACCTGGACAGTATAATGCATTTCTAAATAAAAACTAAACAAAAATAACTGATTACACAGATACAACCGACTTTCATTCGCAAACATGTGTAGTTGTGAAGTCAAATCATTAGTGAACAGTCCTGTACATTAGAAGTGACAGATCTCTATGTTTATATTAAAAAAACAAAGGCGCCAATAAAATGTAGCTGCTATTTAGTTTAGTTAGTAAGCCAGTAAACACTGACTGTAACACCATCTCAATTTGGAGTGGCAAACTATTTTGATGAAGTCCAGGATTACACAACAGTAGACGCCTCACCACTTCTTGTGGACTGTGAGCATTCCTATCTCTCTTCACATTATGCTAACAATGCACTCACGTTCCATAGCACCATGGGACATAACAATATAGCCATCTTCCTCTTTTTCTTCGACGTTGACCACTACCCCATCGTTTTCTTTACCCTTCCAAGTCATAAGAACTTTGGGTCCGTGAATATTGTCCCACACGGACAGTACGATAGACGAAAAATATATGCCACCCTTGGCGTTTAGAACCTGATAAGGCAAGTGCATCGTCTTGGATTCCGACAGTGCCATCATCGTGGTACCCTCTCCTGCTCTCCCTCCAACAGCTTGGAAGAATTCCCTTAGCCACGCCCCCAAGTTTTCCCAAAGCACGCGCGCCACTAACCTAGTGCACAACGGCTTTATAGCAAAAAAAAAAAAAGTTGCTTTTTACTATTTACTTTTTAGGTTTTAAGAATTATGCTCAATTTTTTTTTTTTTTTTTTTTTTTGCATTTATGTTCTTCCAAGCGATTATGCCACCTAAAATATGCCATTATGCTGATTGGTAACTATGGTAATGACCACATGTCACTAAGCTATTATGCAGTGTTTCACTTTTTTTTTCTTTTTTTTTATATTCTTGCAAAATAGCAAAGGGTTTGCCAACTAGCTTTAGCAAGCTAATACTAAGGCTACCCAAAGTACAACAACAGCAACAAAACAAGAAACAAAGCAAATAAGGAATGATACAAACGAACAGTGAGCTACACCTGTAGAAAGAGCTTTAGGTGCCTCTTGAATGCTAGGTAAGAGGAGAGACCCACCAAGCTCTCAGAGAGAGAATTCCAGAGGAAGATGGAACTAACAAAAAAAGAGGAACGGTGGTAGTTAGAACAAACGGAGGAAATGAAGATAGGACAAGGATTGGGGAGGCGAACAGAAGAATAGGGGTGGGGGGTGAAAACAGATTGGGGAATGATTGAGATGCCAGTTATAATTTTTCGGCAGAGGAGGAGTTTGTGGTAGCGTCTCCTAGAGGCAAGCAGGGGCCACTTCAGAAGCTTGCGGATGGCTGTGGCATGGCTACAAGCTTCCCTCATTAGCCATCATGACTAACTTTGGAATATACAGCAGTTTCCATCCTACCATCAATTTTTCCCAGTTTCTTTTGGATGTATTAAAGCCAGCAACAAAATCTACCTTGGCATGAATAATAGTGACAGAGCCCTCAAAATTGTTCCTAGCTTGAGTGATAAAAAGCATATAAGCCTGAGGAGTGCGTTAACAGAAAATAGACCAGGAAATGCAGCTGAATCTTTAATATTTGTGAAGGAAAGTTGTATACTTGCATTATTCTCTTATTATACAGCATTATTATCTCATTGTGCTAGCATTATACTCCTATCCTAAGGACACTCATTATACTCAATTATGCTGGCATAATTCGTATTACCCTAGCTCATACAATTCTTGCTAGTTGTGATAGATTATCTACCACATAGCTATACCCTTCATTATAAAAGTGGAGTTAGTACAAGGACAACAATACACGAAAGCAAAAATCTATCACACAACCAAACCCAGCATAACTGTATCCAGCATCCTGCAGGTATCACAACTATACCAAGCATAACTGTAACCAGCACCGCCATCACAACTAAACCCAGCATAACTGTATCCAGCATCCTGCAGGTATCACAACTATACCGAGCATAACTGTAACCAGCACCGCCATCACAACTAAACCCAGCATAACTGTATCCAGCATCGTACAACCATCACAACTAAACCCAGCATAACTGTATCCAGCATCGTGCAACCATCACAACTAAACCCCACACAACTAAACCCAGAGCATCTCCGTAGGCACGAGGTACACACCGCCGCCGCCGCTCACTCAAGTAGCGCGCTACTAAAGCGGAACAGATGCTGCTTAATTGGGTACTGTCCCGCTCTCCTGCGCCGGTCCCCTATCTAACGGGTTTCGTACGGAACCTATAAAAGCGTCATATTAAATTCAGTTCAACCCATTGTGTAAGTTAACCGTCGGTTAAGTTACGGACCAAAGACGTCGCTGTGGCGTGCTAGAGCGGAGGTGCCCGAGGAGTAGTTCATCTCCCAATCGCAGGACTGTATTCGATCGCCAATTAATCGTAAATAATGATATTCTACCCACATTGCAGTAAGTTTAAACTTAATTCAACTAATGTCGCTGGCTAAGATTGGCAATAGCACTGTAATGCTGGATTTATTCGTACGATTACATTTTTTTTAACAGTTTCTGGTTGTATAGAAGTACAATATGCGGCGATGAAATTCATTTATAAACAGAATTGAAGCCATATAATATTGTCTCCACATTCCCATGTAGCTAGCTATCAGATTCTGCTTAAGGATTCAAATTTAATAGGAACTGAGGATAGCGACTCTTAGAATTATCAAAGAATGTACATACTGCAGTATTGAGTTACTGGTTCATATAGCATATCAATTACTACCCTATCATAACTAATAAGGAAAGAATTTTGTTGTGTAGATAGTTCCACCATTAATTACAATTCTTAGTCCTATGAGCCTACAAATGAAATGGCTTACATATTTAAAACACGAAAACCCAAGGGTTGTTTTCTTGAAAGTAAACAAGTGAGGCTTAAGTATCATTACTATCATGACTCTTATCAAACGAGATGAGCATGTGTAATACAAGCATAAGACACAACTGAAAGGTAATGATGGCTTTGTATGGTGTTTTATAGGTGCAAGCAGTCAGTTATGGAAAATACGCTTAAATTGGATCTTTTTTATGATGCTGGGATCTCTTTATGCTATCAGCTATACATCAATATCAGCATCATTTCATCAGTTCGTCACTAATCCCACTCTTAATGAAATTAAGCGACTCAATGACACAGACGTGAGTATATTATGTAAATTATCAATGCTTTAATAGTTTGCAGTATTCTTAACTGTTACTTAGACTTTAATACTTGGCATGCCAGATGAGCTTACTTAGTCACTATAGCTATAACAGCTTGTATGCAAAAATTGCAGATAGTTATCACTTTTATCAATTCGATCGAATATTAACTTTTACTCTTTGGGTAGTTCTGCTAACAATAAATGTGTATATTGTAGTCCCGTTACTCGTTTTGTTGTCTATACATGTGCCAGCGTGTCTGCCAAAACTGAATTAAACTCATTGAGACAGTCAGTTGAAAACATGAATTGTTTGAATGGTTAAGAAGTTATCCTGCACTATGTCTATTTAAATGATCTAAATTCACATACTTTATTTTCTAGTAAAAATGCCTTGGTCATTGGATATTATATTCAAGAATCAAAAACTAGCACAGAGATAGAATCATTTAAGAGCTTTGTAAAATTGCAAAAATTGTATGGCCTATTTTTTTTGTTTATTTTGATTTGCTACTATTAAATCTAGCTACATTGTATTTATAATGGATTTATTATGTCATGCTTATTTATCACAGATACCTGCAGGTCTTGGCTTGTCTGAAGAGTTTTATTCCTGGATAATAACTATTTTTAATTGTGGAGCTTTGATTGGTGCTGTTGGAACCGGTATCTTGATTAAACTATTTCCTTTTTGGCACATGATAATGTCAACTTTGATATGCCACACAGCAGGATATATTCTTTATGCCCTTTCATATGATAAATCAATAATAATAATTTCAAAATTGTTATCGGGAGTTTTTATTGGAGGAGAAATGACTCTGTCTTTATCATACTTCGCAATCAGTGCAGAGGAGTATAACAAACTCTTGAAAGAAATGGACTTGGACACAAGACCGAACATGGCACGAGCATTGTTTGCTTGGCATAATATTGGAGTAGGCATTGGATACATAATTGGACCAGGTCTGCAGCATTTACCATTAAATACACTCCCTTTTACGTGTTTTCATATTTACAGGTGCAGCAGCACTAATTGCTCAATTTGATATTGATCAATTTAGAACTATAGCCTGGATTAATGTTGCTTTTGGTGTGATGCTCTGTCTTCTAGAAATAGTTATTTTTAGTGACACTATACATGTCTGCGGCCACAAAATGAAACATTTATGTTTTCGAAATCCTTCAAAGCCAAAATTTAAAATTTCTTCTGCAGAAATATTAATATCCTAAAGTTTAACTTCATGTATTGTACATTTTACTTAATTTGTATATACTAGTATTTATAAATGTGAATAATATTGAATAATATTGAAATAATCACCTTGGTGCCACTTCTATGATGGAAGACTAAAATAAGTAAATTAACCGTATGCCTCCTACAAATATATTTTCTCCTGTTTCTGTAGTTGTATTTTAAAGTTTAATTAATTGTGTATTAAACAGTTCTATTTTGAATGATAGTGGATTATACTGCTCAATAAGTTAGGGAGAGTCACACTTCGGATGTTTATATTTTTTAATGTGTTAGAAAATAGTATTTATTATTATTAGTATGTATGCCACAACTACAGAATTAATGGCTAAATATAATAGATTACATTGTTTTGTTCCTTAATGAATCTTACATTCTGACATTTTTGATAGTTTGCCGTGGAGTCTTGAGTTTTAGATTTGGAGTATACGAGACAATTTATAATCCTGTACTAAGTGATTATTTTGGCTTTGATGAAAGAACTGCATCATACTTCTTTTTTGCTCTTGTAGTATCGCAAATTACTGGAACTGTTCTATTGTAAGTTACTTAAATTGTAGTTTTCTATTTGGCAGTATTATCTATTTGGTAGTATTAGCTATATAACAAGCAATATGCACTTATTATTCTAATGTATAATATATATATATTTACGCTTTATAAAGATCCACTTTTACTAAGCAAAATATATAACTAATAAATAATATTTATTTTAACTTCCGTAGTATCTATAATATATAGTTCAAATCATTTCAGCTCCATGGAGACTATATCAGTGACTTTTTTTTAAAAGTGAGAAAACAAAAGATAAAATTTATGTTATGTATTGGTTATACTTGTAGGTTAATTTTGCAGATTCTAAAGACAAGTGATCGCAACATAGCCATCTTGGGATTAGTTATGTCAATTGTGAGCTGTGGTCTTCTTGCTGACTGGCAGTCTTTATCTCATGATAAATGCATTGAATTGAGTCCCTTTCACAACCCTGGACTGACTATTAGAAACAGGTCAGAATTATCTCAGATGACCTATGCTGTGCCTCAAAAATTTTCTAATGAACCACCCAAATCACCAGCAACCACTTTGAATTGCATATCAGGTCAAAATCATGAATATATAGAATGTATGTTGGAGCAAGAATTATCCGAAACATACCATAGTTACTTCAATTATAATTGTACAGTACTAACTAATGAATCACATTATAAATGTATTCAAACAAGAAATAAATATGATAATAACCTGGATGCAGTTGGAAAAATTCAAACCTTGCGATTACTAAATAATACTTTATACTACAAAATGATGATTCAATGTGAAACAGCTGTTTTCAAAGGACATAACTGTCATTGGATACCCAACTCCATTATTACTCATCAATATTGTCATGACTGCCAGCCTATTTGTAGAAACCCAGAATATTCACTTAACTTTATTCAGTTCAGCTTGGGTGCTGCGATTTTAATGCTTTCTATACCAGTGGCATGGATACCAGTGGCATCAATGGTGTCACAAAGAATTAAAGGAGAAATGCAGGTATATTATACTTTTTTGTGCAATAACAATATAAGTATCATGTAAGACACAGTCAGACAACTGTTAATTGTACCATAAAGCAAGTGTTTTACATTTAATACCCATTAAATTAGGAATTAGCAACCAAGTACTCCATGATTACCGCATTGATTATCCACAGCTAATTTCATTGATTTGCTATCTGTTCTGTCTGTAGGATAAAAAACTAATTCAGTTGCTATGTGTTTTAATTTTATATATATATTTTTTTACAGTTATGAAATATTTGTGCTGACAAATAAATTTGTCTTGATAGTTGATTATACATTTTGTTAAATCCTAGGGCCTCGTTATGGGAATCGTAGTTGCTTTGACTGCAATTGGAAGAATTATCAGCCCATTATGGTGTAAGTGTATTCTACATGAAAAATGGTATATTTCTACGTTGTTATTATTATTATTATTGTTGTTGTTGTTGTTATTGTTATTAATGTTATTTATGTTGTTATTATTAATGTTGTTGTTGTTGAACAGTGGATGCATCTTACGAAGCTGTTGGAAAAAGAACATTCCTTGCCATGTCAATCATGATATTAACACATCTGATATGCTTAGTAATTTTTATAGGACTGTACAGTAAATTTAAGGCTTCATCTCAACCAGCATTAGAGCCATTTCAAGCATATGATTATTCATCCTCTAGTGATGAGTCATCTGACTAGAAAATTAAATCAAATGTGTATATACAATTTTAATGAATATCATTTTGATATAAGATCTTCTAATTAATAATGTTCATTCATTATTCATTCTGTATAACGTATAAACATATGACATTTGTTATTTGATACTTAACATTTCTTGAGCTTTTCACCTGCCATAATTCAAGTCAAAGCCATACATAAAGCCTACAAGATTGATCACAACTATAGAACAATGCAATACACTTACAGCACAACTTGCCATCACACCAAAATTTTGTAGTTAATAGGCATTCACAAGAATGTGAACTACAACAAAATATTACACTAAAATTACTGAAAAAAGAAAAATGCAATTTCACAAGCTTAATTACTCCAAGCAAGCATTGAAGCTCTAATAATTAAAAAAAATTGCAGGAGAGAAAGTTTCCAGAAAAAAGAATTGAGACTCCTTCAACTTAGGCCATGGGTTCCAAAAGAATATAGTACTGATTAACTTGCAATTTGTTTGGACTTTCAGAGCCACTTCTATTTCTACAGCTTGATGTTCATTTTTTATAGCAGCCCAAGAATAGATTTCTGTACATTCAGTAAACATTAACTACTTGTATAAGCAGCAAGGATTAAGGCACAATACCTCTCATCAATGGGTGTCGAAGCAAGTTCTAACTAGATTATTCAGGAACAGCTCTGAACTAAGCAAAGGGAATTGTAGAACCATACACAAAATACCTACAGGGCTCCATTACTATAAGGCAGGATTGGGTCCCCTGAATCTCACAATCAAGGTAATATCATAGTTGTTTCATGAGACGTTACAGATTTAGATATACTGAAAAAACTGAGATTTAAGGGAAAGTTACATAGGAAAGAGAGGAGGTAGGGTGACTAAAAATTCAGGTGATGAGTGTTAGTTGTATGGGTGGGCCTCTTGGAAGAGCTTTTCCCAACTTGAACATCTGTTACACAAATTTTGCATCGTTTTGTGATATACTTGTATAATCCTTCCCATTGGCCACTTCCCACAGAATGTGCTCTCTCCTTTAACTAGAAGGACATATCCTTCAGCAAGATTGCATGCACGTTTTCTTCACTTGTTTAATTTGTTGAGTGTTAAAATGTATTTCTTTGATGATCACTATGGTCTTCTGCACCTCCGAAGTAGCTTGAGATCAGAGTAGTCAGAATCAGGAACTGCAGTCAAACGTTGCCCTATAAGAAAATGTCCGAGTGTAAGATCCATGACATCACTATTATCAGGTGATAAAGGAACCAAAGGGCGGCTATTTAGTACAGCTTCTATCTGGGCCAGAAGAGTAGGTAGTTCTTCAAATGTAAATGGGTGATCTATTCTGCAGACGTGTAGATGCCTCTTCAAAAATTTGACCGTGACTTCCCAGAGCCCTCCAAAGTTAGACGATTTATCCGGTTTGAAGTTTCATTGTATTCCCTGTGTACCACAGAAGTCAGAAATCTCGTGGCAAGATGCTTCATGAAGTAGGTGACTCTTTGAGCTCCCAATTCGCTCCTATGAAGTTAGAACTATGATCAGAATGTAATCGGGCTGGTTTACCATGCCTAGCAACAAATCGGTGTAGAGCAGCAATGAATGCATTGTTGTCTGGTCTGATACAAGCTCAAGGTGTACAGCTTTAAAAGGCAGACTGATTAAAACACAAAGGTATGACTTTATGTATACTGGCTTCTTCACTCTTCCCAGTTTGATAGTTATAGGACCAGTGTAATCTATTCCTGTGTGCAGGAATAGAGGATGTCCAGTGACAAATCGATATGTGGGAAGTTGACACATCAGTTGGTTGACAGCCTTGGTCTGTTTTCTTCTGTACAGAACACAACTCCAGTAGACAGATCGGGCTAACTTTCTGCAAGACAGGATGTGATATCGCCGGCTAGCATCTGCTGTCATCTGTTGAGCATGCAAAAGGCTCTAGTGTACGTCCTTCAAGATAAGACGACTAAGTCTTGAACTCCCATGCAACATGATTGAGTGCTTCTGTGAAGATTTGAGATGAGATTGTTGTAATCTTCCACCCACACGAAGAATTCCTTCAGCATCAGCAACTGGGATGTAGCATTATCACAGAACTGTGGGTACAGAATTTCCAGCTTGATGTCTGATAGTTCCTCATGGAAATAGCTCTGTTGAGATAACTTATTTAGTGACTTGTGAGCTTGTTCCAACTCATCCAATTGTAGAGGTGTCAGGATCTTGACCATGTTCATCTTCTTGACATTATGATAAAATCTGAGGATCCATGTCAAAACTTATTTCGTTCTCTGAAGAGTCGAGTATCTCTCCAACAAATCTGAGTATCAGACACTTGACGCTTAGAATAGATGGTGTGAACCATCCCAATATGTCATACACTTGAGCAATACCGATACAAGTTCTTGCTTGGTATAGTTGCTCAACAGTTGCAGCTTGGGAATGGAGATGTGAAGAACATTCTTGGCAGTATCCCAGTAGATGCCTAAGGTTTTCAAATGCTCTCTTGTTAACTTGAACTCTGATACAGTCTCTTTCTCCCTGAGATGATCTGGAATAATTTCCAACAGTTCTATGGAATTGCTTCTCCGTTTGTGTAGCTCAAAGCATCCAAGTAAATTGATGTCTTCTTTGATAGTCATAGCTTCCTCCACACTGTGGCATCCAATTAGGAGGTCATTGACATAGAAATCATTGGGAACCACAAAAGATGCTTGAGGATCATCATTGGCAAAGACCTTTGGAATCTGATGAAGAGTCTCTGTTGTTAGGTATGGTGAGCTGGTGATACCAAAAGTCAGCCTCTTCATTTGATAGTCCTGAGAGGCTCACCAGGTAGCTGTATATGTATAAAGTGATGGAGGTCCTTGTCGTGTTCTGCCAGAAGTATCTGCCTAAATGTTTTGGACACAATAGCAGTCATAGCAATAGGATATCTGCGAAATTTGACTAATAGTTCAAACAAGTTCAGACCAGGTAGTAACACCCTATTGAGTTTTTTTCCATTGCTGGATCTCGCAGAGCCATCAAGATGATGTGTGTCTTAGTAGTGGTAGAGCTGGGTTTGAGTACCACATGCATAGCAAGTAGTAATGAGGTTTGCTTCCAATTTCCTCCACTGGAACTGCTTCTACATGGTCTTGCTGCTAGTAATCCATCACTGGATCCTGGAAGGTTGACCAATTGCCTTTCTTCCTCAGTTTAGATTCATTTAGATAAAACCTTCTTGCTGCTTGTTCATGTAAAGATCCCAGTGTGAATAGCTTCTTCCTTGACAAGGTTACCTGGACCTTCCTTGTGGTGTATGAGTCGTGGTGTGAGTGTTCAGTGTCTCTTCAGTTTGTCAGAATTTCTGCAGTGCACTATCAAGGTCTTGTCCAGACTCGGATGAGATGTGACTATAGTTAAGACAGTTAGTACAGACTCCAGCTCTGAATGCGAGACTGAACTTCCTGTCATCTGGAGCTTGCCTAAACTGAGGGCAAAATACAGCGGATGTGGTTCATCGTCAGACTGCACAGTTTGGCTGAAGTTTCAGTTGTCATATGAATGTAGGCTTTAGAAGCCTTCTTGTGCTGTGACTGTGAATGAGATGTCTAGTTTACTAATCTTCTACCTGCAGAATCTTCAGCATCCCTACAAAGAGTGTAAGCATGTTCTTTTAAGAACTTCTAAAACACATCTATAGAAGGAACCTTGTCGTAGGATCCAGTGTATTTAGACCACTCACTATACTCCTTCAGAGACACATTTAAGGATAGCAACTGAAGTACGAGTCGCCTTCAGACCAATGATATGTTTCTCCCATAAGTCTTCAGGTGTGCGAAATTCTCATGTGTAACCATAATTCTTGGCCTCAAGGAGTGATTTAATGTGCTTCCAATGAATTTCACAATTTTTTTCATATTCTTATTTGAGAAGAGTGAGGATAGTAGAGTATGTGTGCCCTGAGCATGTTGCAGGTAAAACTATATGAGATGCTAGCTCGTCTTTCATATCTACACACAAGTATGCTAACTTCTCTTCGTCTGATAAGTCTGGGTTTTGATAAATGGCTGTTTAAAATCTCTCCCAGAAAATGGGCCAATTCAAAGAGTTACCATTGAACTTGGGCAATTCAAGTGTAGAGATCTTGATGTTGTAAACTGGCTTCTTTGCATAAGGATCAGGAGCTGGGTGATGTAATGTAGAAGAGTAATGCAATCCTGACAGATGCTCAGATCCTGATGGGCAATATGATCCTGACGGGTGAGGTGATCCTGATGGGGGATGTGATCCTGACGGGTGATGTGATTCTGACGGGAGATGTGATCCTGATGGGCGATGTGATTCTGACGGGTGATGTGATCCTGATGGGTGATGTGATTCAGATGAGTGATGTGATTCAGATGAGTGATGTGATTCAGCAACAACAGAAATTGATGAGAGTGGATGAGCCTTTGGCCTCAACCTGTCATTTGATCTTCATTAGACATGCTCTGAACTTCTTGGGATTGTCCTTCTTGATTCTGTCAGACACCCTGAATATAGATAAGTTTTCCAATTTTTCAGCAATAGCTTAGACATCTTTGTGGAAGGCAGCTTTGTCATCAAAAGCCCATGTTCCTTCCAACATGGTGAGACTTTCCTCTAGACAAATATAAATTCTAACTCATTGATGAGCTTTCGTGTGTCCAGCTGATTCGAAGTGTAGTGAAACCCTTTACAATATCGTCAAATTGTTTGAATTCCCTATCCATATTTACTTCATCTGAGTGATCTTGGATAATTTGGTCATGCTTGCTCTCTAGTTCTTGCACAGCACGATTTAATTCACTGTGAAATTCTGTGAGATGGGTAATATCTACAACTATACCTTTATCCTGAAGAATTTGTATCATCTTCGTAGAGAGAAGATGTGGCTGCTATTCCTGCCATATCTTTTCTCAAACCTCTGGTGCCATCAGTGGTGCTTATGCAGTGGTTATCAAGTAAATAGTAGTGAGTAGTGAAGTATATAGTGATTGGATCCAGCGAAGCTGAAGTATCAGCTGTCCCAGATCCGGACCAACTTAATGTCAAAGCGAGTTCTGAGCTAGATTATTCACGAACAGCTCTGATCTAAGCGCACAAAATACCTACAGTGCTCTGTTACTATAAGGCAGGATTGGGTCGCTGGAATTTCACAGTCAAGTTAATTGTTTCATGAGGCTTTACAGATCTTCATACACTGAAAAGCGGAGAAATAAGGGATAGTGATATAAAGCTATATAGGAAATAAAGGAGGTAGGGTGACTAAGCATAAAGGTGATATGTGTTAACTAGTTGTGTGAAAGTGAGAAGAGATGATAATGAAGTTTACGTAGATGAGAAGGGGTGTCAGTTAAATTGAAGGATGTATGTACATCAATAGTCAGTAATTTGGGGCAGGCATGTCCAATGAGCTCATTTACAAGTTTGCCAAGCAGACGCCCCAGAATATTATCTTGTGTAGCTCTTGCACAAGGTCTTGACTCATCAATGTACAGTTGAAGTAATACATAGAGTTAATGTCTTGACATGTTGTATCAGCTGGTAAAAATTGCCTGAAGCTATAGAATTATTTTTCAAAGGAGTACTGCCAAGTTTGTTTGCAATAGACCTAGCTATTTTGAAGGATATTGCAGTGATTATGTGGATGGAAATGTAACAGAACTGCTCCATGAAAAAATAAAGATGGTGCACCAATCACATGGGTGCTCAAAATACCTTGCCAAAGATATCCTCCATCTACTTTTTATTCTATCTACTCATAGTGACTGATCAAGAAAACATTTAAGGGAGTGATCTTTAACCACCCTGCAATGAACCTGGAAGTGGTGAACTATTAAGATTCCTCAAGAAGTTATCTCAGCTTGGAGAAAATTTGCTTTGAAGTAAGTGCTTGTGGTACAAGTTGACTCGAGTGAAAAGAAATAGTGTTCCTACTGACTAATAAGAGTGCTTTTGATTAACTCTAATCAGTAATGCCCAAAGAAAAAGCTTTTATTTCAATGAATAATAATGATAAAAATTTATGGGGTCCTATTCACCCCCTTGGATCAACCTCAAAATTAAACTCCACTTTTCACCTCTTTGCTATAGCTAATTTCCAGAAGTTTTTCTTGGGTAAAGTTGACTAGAATGTATCCTAGAACATTATAGCTAATTATTCCACTAAAAATGTGGGTAGCTAAATAGTTCATTTGAATAAGAGGGTAAGCTAATTTCCCAGTATTTTTACACCCCTCTTTATTATCATTTCCACAATATCTAGAATCGTTTTGCGCGCTAGAAGCACGGGTTAATAAATGAGGCGGTAAAGGATGGCGCCAGACTTAAAATGGCGTTTACTTTAAATGATCTTTACCAATTTCGGTGGTTCATCATCTTTGTGCGGGGTAGTTCTGAGTGATATAGTGGAGTGATAGTGCATAATGGAGCTGAACCCGTCAAGTAAGCAGTGCCATTTGTATCAATGGTATCAGCTGTAGCATTTACTTATCAGGAAAGAGGCAAAGGTTCGAGGAAGAGGAACACAAGGAAAGCAGTGACACAGAAGAGGATTATGTTGCAAAGAAACCAAGAACTGATCAATACAGTACCTTTTCCCAAAAAATGATGGTTAGTAAAGAGTATTAGAATATTTCTGGAGGGGTTTCTTCAGTCTGCTATATAATTTTATAATCACCAAGCCAAATGAACAAGAACAAGTGTGTATTATAAAAAGCAAATTCTGTAGCATAATTTCACGAAAGTAGAAAGCGCTATGCACACTAAGGTTATTATAATGTTACTATGTTTAATAGATGGAGAAGTGCAGACAACTACATTTTAGTACACAATCACGAATTGACTTCAGTGCAATAACATGCGGCTCAAGCTTGTGATTGCTATTATGCTATTAAGTATTACATAACCAATCTTTGTTACTATAGCAAAGTATTGAATAAAGTATAGTATTGTTTAGAGCCTATTGTTTTAGCATTTTAAGCATGATCTAGTGTAATAACTATCTTCAGTATGTTGCTAGTACCAATCTGATGGACTTCCTTTACAATAAGTATTATTCATGTGATTATACATACATTTCAACCTCAGGGAATGCAAGGACCTGAACACACTTAATAATTAATTATGTGGAACAATGTCTTCTTCCGCAGAAATCCATGGGATACACTCCCGGGAAAGGGTTAGGAAAGTATGGAACAGGTATTGCGGAGCCCATCAATGAGTCCATTCATAAAGGAAGGCGTGGATTTGGCTACACTCTTGAAGGATTGGAGAGAGAAGATGTTGAATGGGAACTAGAGGAAGTAAGTTGTTGTTTTTTGTTTATTTTTACTGGCATATTTTTTAACCTATATTATTTTTTAAAGTTAAAACATTATTATATTAACAGTTGGGTGTGGTAGCTTTATTTTATATACATATATATTTAATAATAATGAACATAGCTTAGACCCAATACTTATTGTACAGATGATACTGGTATTTCAAATGTGTGGGCTTTTATTCACTTCCCTTCCCATTCACTTTCCATTTTCACCTTCCCCTTTCAGTCTCATGGTAACTAAACAAATACTGATGTACAACTCTAACTATTATTGAGCTAAAGTTTTGTTTGGTGTGATAGGTAAGTTGTGAGAACACTCCAGAGTGGTTGACACCGTGCACAAAACCAGTTTTAACCATTGAAGATATGTGTGGTTGGATTAAAATTGGAACAGTAAGTTACATGTGCTCGGTAAGTATATACTTGATTGGATGTTCAATTCAGTGGTCATGTGTATACAGGTTTAGATCTCACCATACCAATGAATCTGTTTTTCTCTATTCTGGTATTATGTTAATTTCATGTGTTAATTTTTTAATATTCTTGCTATTCATATCTCAATAGTACAAACTGGTATTATTATTATTATTTGTTATTGGCGAGGGGTACACAATTTGAAAATCGGGGATGTTTGTTTATTTATATGTATGTTTGGACGTATGTATGTCATTTTGTACTTTGACCCTCCTTATTTTTGTGTTCGCTCCGCGTTCGACCCCGTCCCAAACTTCACTAAACAGAATCCTCTGGTTTAGCGACCATTACCCATATCACCTTAGAAATTGAATTGTTTACCGCTTTGAATTCTTTTGCGGGTGCAGTTAAAACGCAAAAACTTATGGGAGCTCCATTTCTATTCGAGTTAGTCGCTATTTGTCACAGTTATAAGCCCTAC